>Ga0208919_1001155_pt1 | contig 15679 bp, 20 predicted proteins | sample 4_EtaG_FD_184076 | JGI IMG/M metagenome (GOLD analysis project Ga0208919, IMG submission 184076) | Marine viral communities from the Subarctic Pacific Ocean - 4_ETSP_OMZ_AT15127 metaG (SPAdes) (version 3) | ecosystem: Environmental > Aquatic > Marine > Oceanic | place: Pacific Ocean | collected...
CTTACCTTACCCTAGAAGTATATTAGTAGTATTAAGATATTTAATATTACTCTGTAATACTTCTTAAAGAGATCTGTTAATTACCATAAATCCGTCTCTCTGTCAAGATGTGCCGCAGGGATAAAAAAAAAGTGTTTTTATTCGGGTTTTAGTATACATTGTATTTTTTAGGAGAGAGACATGAACAAATTAAAACCATTGGAAAAAAGTCCTGATATTCAATCCCATTTTGATTTAGCCATAAGACACCTTGATAAGGTGCGTATGATCATGCGGGATTCAATCCTGCATAATAATACGGATATTAAAAATATAGATGAGATTGACAAACTGATTATGGATGTTTTCTTATTGCAGATTAAGTGTAAAAGAGGAGGCGTGTATGTCCAAAAAGAAAAACTGGATCAAGGACGCAATCAAGAAACCGGGAGCGTTCAAGAAGAAAGCCAAGAAAGCAAAGATGTCTACGAAAGCATACGCAAAGAAAGTGACGAAGAAGAAGAGCAAAGCATCCCCGAAGACGAAGAGACAGGCTCGTTTAGCGTTAACCTTGATGAAAATGAAAAAGTCATAACAAAAAAATATGATTACTGAAAAAGAAGAGCAGCTTAAAAACCATCCTAAATATCCAGAGTTGGTTAAAGCAAGAAGAAGAAGGCTTGCTCGTGAGGGGTATATGGATTTTGTAAAGACCGTATGGCCATCCTTTATTGAAGGAGGGCATCACAAAGTCATGGCAGAATCTTTTGAAAAAATTGCAAAAGGTGAATTAAAGCGCCTGATCATCAATATGCCACCCCGACACACAAAATCTGAGTTTGCCTCTTACCTCCTTCCAGCGTGGTTTTTAGGCAACTATCCCGAAAAGAAAATTATTCAGACGGCACATACAGCGGAACTCGCAACAGGATTCGGCCGTAAGGTGAGAAACCTTTTTCAGGACGAAGCCTTTAAAAACATATTTCCCGATGTCAGTCTTCGCTCAGACTCAAAGGCTGCAGGAAGATGGAACACCAACAAAGGCGGTGATTACTTCTCCATTGGGGTAGGAGGTGCCGTAACGGGTAAAGGTGCTGACCTCCTTATTATTGATGATCCTCACTCGGAACAGGACGCCCAGGCAGGAGCATATAACCCTGAAGTGTTTGATCGGGTCTATGAATGGTATACATCAGGTCCTCGTCAGCGTCTTCAGCCAGGGGGAGCAATCTGTATTGTGATGACCCGCTGGCATAAACGGGATCTGACAGGTCAAATACTCAAATCTTCTATACAAAGACAAGGCGCAGATGAATGGGAGATTATCCAGTTCCCGGCACTCATGCCGTCAGGCAGACCACTCTGGCCTGAGTTCTGGTCAGAAAAAGAATTAATTTCTCTCAAAAACGAACTTCCTATTCCTAAATGGCAGGCTCAATACCAGCAGGACCCAACTTCAGAAGAAGGTGCGATTGTCAAACGGGAGTGGTGGAAAATATGGGAAAGAGAAACACCTCCCCCATGTCAGTTCATTATTCAATCATGGGACACTGCTTTTCTCAAAACACAACGCTCTGACTTCTCAGCCTGTACTACATGGGGTGTGTTTGTAAATGAAGAAACAGATAACCTGGAATTAATTCTTCTTGATGCGTATCAGGAACGTCTTGAGTTTCCAGAGCTGAAAAAGATAGCGTTTGAATATTATCAACAATGGCAACCCGATGCATTTATTGTAGAGGCAAAAGCAACAGGGATACCCCTTATTTTTGAATTAAGACAGATGGGAATCCCAGTTAGTGAGTTTACTCCGTCACGAGGAAATGATAAGATTGCACGAGTTAATTCGGTTGCAGATATTTTTGCTTCTGGAATTGTATGGTGTCCAGAAACAAGATGGGCAGAAGAGGTGGTCGAACAGTTTGCATCTTTCCCGTCAGGCGATCATGATGACCTTGTGGACTGCAGCACACAAGCAATTATGAGATTTAGACAAGGCGGTTTTATCAGGGCAAGCAGTGATGAGGAAGAAGAACCCTTCTATCCAATGCAGGCTAATTATTATTAAGGACAAAAAACAATGGCAATCGTTAAATCATTCCCTCAAGAGCAGGGAGAAAAAGCAGAGGAAAGCAATATAGAAGTTGCTGTTCTCAATCCTGATGCCGTTTCAATTGAAACAGAAGATGGCGGGATTATGGTTGATTTCACAGGAGGTGTAGAAGAAAGCTTCGGCACTCCATCCCACAATTCTAACCTTGCTGATTTTATGGAAGATCAGGATCTTTCTCTTTTATCAAACGATCTTATAGCAGCTTATGAGGCAGACAAGTCCTCCCGTAAAGAATGGGAGTTGACTTACACAAAAGGCCTCAACCTTCTTGGGCTTGAAATCGAAGAGCGCACACAACCGTGGAACGGTGCCTGCGGTGTATTCCACCCTGTCCTGACGGAATCCATTATTCGTTTTCAAGCTCATTCGATCATGGAAACATTTCCCGCTGCAGGGCCTGTTCGCACCCAGATCCTTGGACCCATCAACCTAGAAGTTGAGAAACAAGCAAATCGGGTCGAACAGGAAATGAACTATCAGGTTACGGAAGTCATGACTAACTATCGTGCCGAACATGAGCAGATGCTGTTTAACCTTCCTCTCGCTGGCAGTGCCTTCAAGAAAGTCTACTATGATCCCGATATGGGACGGCCTGATTCTGTCTTTGTCCCGGCAGAGGATCTTATTGTGTCTTACGGTGCGTCAGATCTCAGAACCTGCGGTCGCTACACCCATGTCATGAAAAAACAAAAAAATGAATTGCGTAAGCTACAGGTTATGGGGTTCTACAGAGATATTGATCTTGAAGAGCCAGAAGCTGACTACAGCGAGATTCAAAGAACCTATGATGATATTCAAGGGGAAGACCCAACAGTAGATTACGATGATCGCTACACGATCCTTGAAATGCACGTAGACCTTGATCTTATTGGCTATGAGGATGAAGAAGACGGTCAGCCAACAGGAATAGCTTGTCCGTATGTTGTCACCATTGAAAAACAATCAGGTCAGATACTGGCTATTCGTAAGAACTGGATGGAAGATGATCCAAAGAAAATGCGTGTTGAGCATTTTGTCCATTACAAGTTTATGCCGGGTCTTGGATTCTATGGTCTTGGCTTGATTCATATGATAGGTGGCATGGCTAAATCTGCAACCTCAATCCTCAGACAGCTTGTCGATGCAGGAACTCTAGCCAATCTCCCGGCAGGATTAAAGTCCAGAGGACTGAGAATCAAAGGGGATGACAGCCCTATATCACCAGGTGAGTTCAGAGATGTTGATGTTCCGGGTGGAGCAATCAGAGATAATATTACCTTCCTTCCCTACAAAGAGCCTTCTCAGACTCTCTTTGCATTAATGCAGACCATCGTAGAAGAAGCACGTAAATACGCAGCAATCCCCGATATGCAGGTCGCTGATATGAAAACAGATGCCCCTGTCGGCACAACATTGGCAATTATGGAACGCTCAATGAAAGTGGTGTCAGCAGCACAAGCCCGATTACACGCAGGATTAAGGCAGGAGTTCCGTATCCTAGCCAGAGTTATTAAAGATTATATGCCTTCAGAGTATGCGTATAACTTTGGAGAAGACTTTGATCGCAGAAAAGACTTTGATAACCGTGTGGATATAATCCCGGTATCAGATCCAAACGCATCAACTATGTCGCAGAGAATCACACAGTATCAGGCGGCACTCCAATTAGCCTCTCAGTCACCACAGATGTACGATCTTCCCGTCCTTCACAGGCAGATGCTCGAAACTCTGGGCATTAAAGATGTAGAAAAGATTATTCCTGCAAGTGATGAGATTAAACCAGAAGACCCAACAACAGAAAATATGCACCTCATCAATATGAAACCTGTTAAGGCGTTTGAATATCAAGATCATGAGGCTCACATTACAGTTCACATGGCTGCAATGCAGGATCCAAAAATACTATCGGTTGTAGGGCAAAGCCCACAAGCCAAGCCAATACAGATGGCAACCGAAGCACACATCAGAGAACACTTGGCGTTTGCGTACAGAGATGAAATCGAGAAACAATTGGGCGTTGAACTGCCTCCATACGGAGAGAAACTCCCAGAAGAAATCGAAAAACGTCTTTCAACTCTTGTTTCTGAAGCTGCCGTTAAACTTCTACAGAAAGATGTTGCCGAAGCACAAGCTCAACAGAATATGCAAAAAATGCAAGACCCAGAAGTACAGGCAGAAATGGCAGAACTTAAAATTAAAGAGGCTGATGTCCAGAGAAAAGCTCAAACAGACGCTCTTAGGATTAAAAGCGATCTTGAAAAGGCTGCACTTCAGGCTGAAATTGATCTTCGTAAGATTAAATCCACCGAAGAAATTGAAGGAGCTAAGATTGGCGCCCGTATAGCAGAGAAAAGAGTGGAGCAAGGCTTGAAAGATGGAGAGCTTTCAAGTAAAGATGCCCGTGAAGGGGTTAAGATTGGTGTCGAAATAGCAAAATCAGTACAAGAAAGCCTAAAAAGCGACACAAATACAAAATAATACTTGACTAAAAACAAAAGAGGAATCTATATGGAAGTAGAAAACGCTTTATACACGTTACGTAAGTCGATAAGAGAGCATATGAACGAAGGTGCAGACCATTTATCGACTGGAGGCGCTAAAAATTTTGAAGACTACCAAAGATTGGTAGGAAGAATAGAAGGATTAGCGATTGTAGAGCGAGAAATACTTGATTTAGACGAAGCAATTCGTAAAGATTAAGGAAATGGTAAACGTAAAGCCATAATTTTACGCACACTGGGGGCAACCCCTGCAATAGAGAGTAAAAATGACAGCAAAAGTGCAAAAGTTAGAGAGTAAAGACTCTGAACAAGCAACACAGCTGCCCGAACCTTCTGGATACAGGATTCTTGTTGGTCTTCCAGATATAGATGAGAAGACAAAGGGCGGTGTCCTCAAACCAGACAGCATATTAGAAACAGAAGCAATGGCAACCGTTGTCGCATTTGTAATTAAAATGGGATCTGACTGCTATAAAGACAAAGAACGCTTTCCAAGCGGTGCTTACTGCAAGGAAGGGGACTTTGTTTTGATTAGAGCGTTTCAAGGTACCCGATTTAAGATACACGGAAAAGAGTTCCGCATTATAAACGATGATACAGTAGAAGCCGTTGTCGATGACCCAAGAGGATATACACGAGTATGAGTGAAGCAGAGCAAAAACAACCTGATGTAGAAATTGAAGTCGTTGATGACACTCCTGAAAAGGATGCTCCGTATGTGGAGGGTGCCTCTAAGGAAGAGGGCGATGACTTAGGTGATTACAGTAAGAAAGTTCAAACCCGCATCAAGAAATTAAAGTATGACTTCCATGAAGAACGCAGAGCAAAAGAATCATCTGAGCGTATGCGTGAAGAAGCCATACAATTTGCAGAAAATGCGAAGAAAGAAAATGAACGCCTGAAAAAACTGCTCGATCAGGGAAGTGTAGCTTTACAAAATGTCAGCAAGAAGAAAGTTGAAAGTGATTTAATCGCAATACAGAAAGAATACCAAGATGCGTATGACGCTGGTGATTCTGAAAAGATGGTTGCGGCACAGAAAAAGCTTGCTGATGCAACATACGAACAGAGAAAAATAGAAGAGGCAGCTAATAACTGGACAGCTTCCAGGCAAAACGGAGAAGCAAAACCACAACCAGCGCCTCAACAGCCAGTTCAGCAGGCAGAAGTTGACCCTAAGTCTGCAAGTTGGTTAAAGAACAATCAATGGTTTAATAAACCAGGGCATGAGGAAATGACAGCTTTTGCCTACGGTTATCATGAAAAGTTAATTCGGCACGAGGGCATAGATCCTCGCTCAGACGAATACTACAGTCGAATTGATTCACGAATGAGAGAAGTGTTTCCTAACTTCTTTGAAGAGGAAACAGTCGAGGAAGACTCTTTTGAAGAGACTGTCCCCGAAAAATCAGGTACAAAACCTGCCCCCGTGGTGGCCTCTGCAAAGAGAACAAATTCAAAAGCATCACGCAATGTCAAGCTAACGAAAACACAAGTTCAGCTTGCTCGTAGACTCGGACTAACAAACGAGCAATATGCAGCTCAATTAGTAAAGGAACAAGCCAATGTCTAAAGAGCGTACAAAAAGAACCGCTCAAACTCGTCAGAGTGAAGAGCGCAGTAAGCCTTGGACACCACCTTCTGTTTTACCAGAGCCAGAGCCAAGAGATGGCTGGGTTCACAGGTGGATCAGAACATCTATGGCTGGGCAATCTGACAATAGAAATGTTTCTATGCGTTTTCGTGAAGGGTGGGAACCTGTAAAATCTGAGGATTATCCTGAGTTTGAAGGTTTTCAAACAGATGTCGGGTCTAAATACCCTGGCAATATCGAAATAGGTGGCCTTCTTCTCTGTCGTACAGCAGAAGAAACCATGAAGCAAAGATCAGAATATTATCTTGATAAAGCCCAAAATCAGATGAATGGTGTCGAGCAAAGCTATATGAGAGAAAATGATCCACGTATGCCTCTATCAAAACTAGAGTCATCTACGAGGGTTACTTTCGGAAAAGGTGGTCCTTCAAAATAATTTGAGGGGCTTTAGTGTAACTCGATTTTAAAGGAGGTTGCTATGAGTGCAACTGCTGCTCCATTTGGGCTTCGCCCAATAGGATCTGTGGGAGGATATACGCCACAAATTAGGCAATACCCAATCCTCTCCAGTGAATCTACTAGAATCTGTTACGGTGATGTTGTAAAACTTACTGACGCAGGTTCAACAACAACAATTCAAAAAGATACAGGCACAACAACTGCCACACCAATAGGTATCTTTATGGGTTGTCGTTTTATCGACCTTAACTCAAGTCAATTAACTTTCAGTCAGCAGTGGTCAGGTGCCGCTAATACTGAAGGCATGGCTTATGTTATGGATGATCCAACTGCATTGTTTGCCATACAGGCTGACGCTACAGTTAACGATGATGATTTAGCCGCTAACGCTGCTCTTGTTCAAGGAACATCAAGTTCTACACTTAGTATTTCTCGTGTTTCCTTAGACATCAGCACAGCCGCAACAACGAATACTTTACCACTTCGTATTGTTGATTGGCTCGGTGGTTATGATGGAGACGAGAAAGGAACGGCTTTCCCAATTATGGTTTGTCGCTTCAATGCTGGTCATCAACTTTCACTTATTGCTAGTGGTTCTACATCCACAGCACCAAGTGCAGCTTAGAGGAGTAATTATCTAATGGCTATTTCAAGAGCGCAACTCCTCAAGGAGCTTTTACCAGGCCTTAACGCATTGTTCGGATTAGAGTACGAAAAGTACGATGACGAACACGCAGACATTTATGAGACAGAAGCTTCTGATCGTTCATTCGAAGAAGAAGTAAAACTCTCAGGCTTTGGTGCAGCTCCAGTGAAACAGGAGGGTTCTAGTATCGCATATGATACAGCACAAGAAAGTTTCACAGCTAGATATAACCACGAAACTATTGCAACAGGTTTCTCTATAACAGAAGAAGCAATGGAAGATAATCTTTATGATTCTCTTTCTGCTCGTTATACAAAAGCCCTTGCAAGAGCTATGGCTTATACGAAGCAAACTAAAGCGGCAGCTTTACTCAACACAGGATTCGACACTTACACAAGTGGCGATGGTGTGACATTGTTTAATGCATCTCACCCAACAGTGGCTGGTGGAACAAACTCCAACAGACCATCTTCTGGTGCTGATTTGAATGAAACAAGTCTTGAGGCTGCTGTTATTTCAATCGCAGCATATGTAGACGAAAGAGGTCTTTTGATCGCTGCTCGTCCACGTAAGCTTATCGTTCCACCAGACTTGATGTTTGTTGCTACTAGAATACTAGACAGCACCTTACGTACAAGCACTGCTGACAATGATATCAATGCGATCAACCATAACAGCACAGTTCCTGAAGGATATGCAGTAAACCACTATTTGACAGATACAAATGCGTGGTTCTTAACAACTGACGTTCCAAATGGAATGAAGCACTTTACTCGTACACCGCTTTCTACAAGCATGGACGGTGACTTTGACACTGGAAATGTTCGTTATAAAGCAAGGGAAAGATACAGCTTTGGCGTATCCGATCCTCTTGGTATATACGGGTCCCCTGGTTCTTCATAAGAACTTGGTATCAGACAGGGAAAGGGGCTTCACAGCCCCTTTCTTTTTATGTATAATAAAATATTCCTGACAGCTACATGGTGTAGCTGACACTAGCCACGACAGGAGATAGATATGGCTAATACAACTTTTAACGGACCTGTTCGTTCAGAGAACGGGTTTGAACAAATTACAAAAAATGGCACAACAGGTGCTGTAACTACCACCCTCGACATTGACACAAGCGGTAATATTACAACAACAGGTTATGTTGCCGAGCAAAAAAGAGTAATTCGTCAGACAACTGCTGACGGTTGGAACGATGGAGCGGTTACTTTAACAACAGCACAAAAAGGTTCTATCATTCTTCTTGATAAGGATGAGGCAACCGTTGTTACTCTTCCTGCAATTACTTCATCAGACATTGGTGTTTACTATACATTTATTGAAACAGTAGCATCTGATAATGCAAGAACAATCGTAACAGGCTTTGACAATGACTACTATGTTGGTGGTCTTGTTGTTGGAACAACAGCAGCAGAAAATGGATCAAAGTGTTTTGTACCAGCAGGTGGCACAGATACAACAATTAAGTTTGATGATAATCTTGCTAACGGAATGGGAGCTTTAGGTTCAACAGTTTATCTTCATGCTGTTCTTACAGGTAATACTGGAGCAGGTGGTGGAGCAAAGCTTGTTTGGGCTGTCTCAGGACACGTTGGAACTTCCGATGCAAATGGTGATGGTACTGCTATCTTTACATAATAAGGAGTGAGTCATGGCGGGAAATAGTGTAAAAGCCAGATATATAGCTCCTGCAGCGTCTGATGATAACGGCATTTCTACTGCAGCCACGTTAAGTGGAGCAGGAAACTTAACCATAAACGGTGCTTTAGCCGATGGTGGTTCGGTTACTTTAGACGATGCACGACAAGTTATTATTACAAGTGCAGGAGATGACAGCGGTGATACCTTTACCGTTACTGGCACAGATGAAGTTGGCAACGCTCAGACAGAAGCTATAACAGGCGCTGACACGGGTGTTGCTACAGGTTCTAAGTATTTCACAACAATTACCCAGATTGCCGCTTCAGGCGCATCTGCTGGTAATGTTGAAGCAGGAACAGGAACATCTGTCGCTGCTAAGATTACCAATAACCGTGTCCGTTTACGTGGATTGCAGTATGTCTGCAATACAACAGGCGGCACAATAGAGGTAAGGAATACTGGCGCAACAGGCACCGTTCTTTATAAGTTCGATGCCAATAATGTAGATGATACAGTTTATCCAGACATACCAGATAGAGGCATACTTTTTTCAGGTGGGGCATATGTTTTATATACACAGACCAACCTGCAAAGCTTGACTATGTTTTATGAAGGATAAACTAAATGGATCTCGACCCGGTTATACTTTGGAATGTTATACTAACTATATTGATCGGACCTATTGCATACTGGGGTAAATCTATGGCTACGGAAATCAAAAGAATAGATGTTCTTCTGAATAAAACAAGAGAAGAAACTGTTCGTGATTTCGCCACAAAACGGGACCTTGAGACTGATGTCTCAAGGGTACTCGCACAACTAGATAAGATTGACAAAAAACTCGACAGATTATTTGAAGATAGGAGAAAGTAAATGCCAAGTGGTAAAGGAACATATGGAAGCCAAGTAGGTCGTCCTAAAAAAATGATGTACGGTGGCAAAGTTAAAAAAATGGAAGCTGGCGGTAAATTAAAAATGGTAGATCGGAACGGACAATCAGTTCCTTTTTATGCCGCTGATGGTGTAGGCAAAATGATGTATGGTGGCAAGGTTAAAAAAATGGCAATGGGTGGTAAAGCAGGTTGTCCTATGAAAATGAGAGGCGGTGGTGTTGTAGAAGAAATTAAAGAGTCTATAGCTGCCAACCCACAAATGACAGATCGCCTAGCAAAAATGGCTGGTATGAGGCCAAATCAGGCTCCCGTTAAAATGGGCATGAGAGGGCAAAAACCTCAGAAAGACATAGTGTAAAGGTTATATAAAATGGCAACGAGCGGAACGGCCACATTTAATCTCGACATAAACGAGATTTGTGAAGAGTCCTTTGAAAGAGCAGGGCTTGAAATGCGTTCTGGGTATGATTTAAAAACCGCACGAAGAAGTTTAAATCTTATGTGCCTGGAGTGGCAAAACAGAGGAATAAACCTTTGGACTGTAGAAGAAGGGTCTGTAACTCTTGTTGCGGGAACTCTTTCTTATACATTGCCCGCAGATACAATAGATCTTATGGATCATGTTCTTAGAACAGATTCTGGAGAAAGCAATCAATCTGATTTTAATTTATCAAGAATATCATCTACAACGTATTCTCAGATTCCTGCAAAACTAACAGAAGCAAGGCCAACACAAATTTACATAGACAGGCAAAGAGATGCGCCTGTTATTTATTTATGGCCTGTGCCGAGTTCTACGTATAATGGGGATATTATAAGATATTGGAGAATGAGAAGGATACAAGACACAGGAACAACAGGGACTATAGACCCAGATGTACCTGCACGTTTTCTCCCTGCTATGGTTTCTGGGCTTGCGTATTACATTGCAATGAAAAAACCAGAAGCAGCGCAAAGGATTCCTATTTTAAAAGCAGCTTACGAAGAGCAGTTTGAGCTTGCTGCCTCTGAGGACAGAACAAAAGCTCCATTAACATTTGTACCATTAGCGGATTATTTTGGACCATGAGCAGACCATACGCACGAGGCAAATACGCTTTCGGATTTTGTGATCGCACAGGGTTTCGTTACCCTTTGGATGAATTAATTTATGAAGTAAGCAATGGCGTAAGAACAGGAATGAAAGTTGGCAGAGATGTTTATGATCCAGATCAGCCCCAAAACCTTTTAGGCAAGGTTAATGTGTTTGATCCCCAGGCTTTGTTTGACCCTCGTCCTGATCAGGGGATAGATGCAAGTCGGGAGTTCTTTGGTTGGAATCCAGTTGGTGATGGCGGTGATGCTCCTGATGGCAATGGGGCTATGGGTTTAACAGGCAGTGTTGGCACTGTCACAGTATCGGTGAGTTAATTATGGCGTGGACATTAACAACTTTAAAATCAGCTATACAGGATTACACTGACAACAGTGAAACGACTTTTGTAAATGATTTGAATACAATTATTATTAATGCAGAAGATCGCATTATGAGCCTGGTTGATCTTCCTGACTTTAGAAAAAACGCAACAGGGACAATAAGTTCGGGCAGTAAGTACCTTGCTATGCCTACAGACTTTCTTGCTCCGTTTAGTTTATCTGTAACAAGTTCAAGCACTGTGTTCTTTCTCATTAACAAAGATGTTAATTTTATGCAGGAATCTTTTCCTACAACAACCACAACGGGAAGGCCAGAGTTTTACGCAATCTTTGATTCAAGTAACTTTATTGTCGGACCAACCCCAGATGCAAACTACGATGCAGAGATTCATTACCTCTATAAACCAACAAGCATCACAGCGTCAGGAGACGGCACATCATGGCTTGGAACTAATTCTGCTGACGTTCTTTTATATGGTTGCCTTGTAGAAGCTTATACTTTTATGAAGGGTGAGCCTGATATAATGGCAGACTACAAAGAAAGATTTAATGAGGGTATAATGCGACTTAAGAATCTTGGAGAAGGTCGTATGACTAAAGACCAATATAGAAATGGCAAACTTAGAATACAGGAGACATAATGTTTAATGTTGCAATAGATATGGATGTTGGAGAAGTTGGCGTAAGTACAACTAATTTTAGAGGACACACTGTAGATGAACTAACAGATATGTGCCTTGACCATATTATGATTGTTTCTAAGAACGCACCTCCTGTTATAAGAGATCAAGCCTTTGAATTTAAAGAAACACTTCGGGGCGTTGTGAAGCATTATATGACACAAGCAGTAAAATCTGATAGAACTACATTATACAATATGATGGCTCAAGAGGGTCATGAAGATATAGCAAAAGCTATATTAAAAATTTAGGAGATTGATATGGCAATATCACAAGCAATGTGTACCAGTTTTAAACAAGAGTTATTGGTAGGAACTCACAATTTTACTGCAAGCTCTGGAAATTCGTTCAAGCTTGCTTTGTATACATCAAGTGCTTCTTTGGGTGCCGGGACAACAGCGTATACTTCTTCTAATGAAGCAAGTGGAACAAACTACTCTGCAACAGGATCTGCACTAACGAGTGTTACTCCAACAACGTCAGGAACAACAGCGTTCTGTGATTTTAGCGATTTAACTTTTAGTAATGTAACAATAACTGCAAGAGGTGCTTTAATATATAACGACACACAATCAGATAAAGCGGTGTGTGTTTTAGACTTTGGTGGTGATAAAACTGCAACTGCGGGAGATTTTACTATAGCTTTCCCAACAGCCGATGCCTCATCTGCAATTATAAGGATTGCATAAATGTCTGCAATTTCTGGCTGGGGCAGATCAACTTGGGGAAGTGGAACCTGGGGTGAAGCCTCACCAGTAACTGTTAGTGGGGTTGCAGGAACAACAGGTCTAGGTAGTGTTACAGTATCGGCAGATGCCAACTTAACAGCAAGTGGGGTGTCTGCTACAGGATCAATCGGAAGTGTAATAATAAGGCTTCCAAAAACTGTTTCTGTTACAGGAGTAGCGGGAACTGCATCTTTAGGAACAGTCAACGTATGGGGTCAAATAACCCCCAGTCAGACACCAGAATGGGCGGCTGTCTCTCCGAGTCAGTCACCAAATTGGACTGATATAGCGGCATAAGGATAAGACAATGACAAGTACATACACAACAAATACTGGTATAGAAAAACCAGCTACAGGTGATAGATCAGGTACATGGGGTACAATGACCAATACCAATATGGATCTGATTGACCAGGCTCTTGATGGGTTTATTTCTATTACTGCTGCGGCTACAGGATCTACAGGTTCACCCAACACCCTTCCTATTACAAACGGATCTGTATCCAATGGAAGAAACAGAATTATTAAGATAGTTGATGGTGGAGATTTAGGTGGCACGGTTTATTACCAAATAACTCCCAATGATGCAGAAAAATACTTTTGGATTGAAAACGGATTGTCAGGCTCACGATCAATCCTTCTTTTTCAAGGAACCTATAACGCTTCAAATGATATAGAGATACCAAACGGAAAGACCAAACTTGTCCGTTCAGATGGAGCGGGCAGTGGTGCTGTAGTTGTAGAGGTTGCGGCTAATCTTGCTGTTACAGGATCGTATCAAGTCGATAACCTTTTATTAGACGGTAATTCTATTACTTCAACAGATACTAACGGTAATGTTAATATTATTCCTGCTGGTACAGGAGATGTCAATCTTGGTGCCGATACTGTAATGATTGGTGATGACGATGCTAATGCAACATTAACAACGCAAGGCACAGGAGATTTAACCCTTAGTACAAATAGTGGTACAGACTCAGGTACGATTGTAATTGCAGACGCAGCTAATCAAGATATTAGTGTTACTCCAAACGGAACAGGAAATGTAAACCTTGTGGCTGACACAGTTGTTGTAGGAGATAGCGGAGCAGCCGCTACGGTCACATCAAACGGTACAGGCGATATAACTATATCAACCAATAGTGGAACAAACTCTGGTGTTATTACAATTACAGATGGCACTAATGGTAATATAGCTATTACACCTGATGGATCAGGTGAAGTTGATATATCTAAAGTAGATATAGCTGGAGGAGCAATAGACGGCACAACAATAGGTGCGTCTTCTGCAACTACAGGAGCTTTTTCAACCTTATCGGCTACAGATGATGTTACTTTCAATGGAGGTACATTTGTCTTTAATGAGGCAGGAGCTGACAAAGACTTTAGGGTTGAAGGTGATAATGATGCCAATCTTCTTTTATGTGATGCTTCTGTAGACAGAGTTGGAATTAAAACAGCAACACCATTAGCGGCACTTCATGTAACAGGCGATACGTTCTTTGGTGGCAATGTAAGAGAGAAAGTAACAATATCAGCTACAGCATCTACAGGCACAATTAACTTTGATGTTGTGACACAAAGTGTTCTTTACTACACAACTAATGCTTCTGGTAACTTTACCATTAATGTAAGGGGTGACGGGTCAACAACCCTTAACTCTATAATGGCAACAGGTGATTCTTTAACGATTGCTTTTTTATCTACACAAGGAAGTTCAGCTTATTACATGAGTGCATTTACAGTTGATGGTAGTAGCGTAACTCCTAAATACCAAGGTGGTTCTGCCTTTAGTGCAGGTAATGCAAGTGGTATAGACTCTTATGCAATCACAGTAATTAAAACAGGTGACGCTGCTTTTACGGCATTAGCAGCACAGACACAATTTGGATGATTAAACTATGGCTCCTATACTTTCTACCTTTGGATCAGCGGCTTCTCGCAACTACGGATTAAGCCTTTTATCAGACACTGCAACTGTGCAGATATTATCTTTTAAAGCTTCTGCGTCTTGGACAGCACCAGCAGATGTTACATCTATAGATTATCTTGTTGTTGCTGGCGGTGGAGGCGGTGGCGGTTCTTGTGCAGGTGGCGGTGGAGCAGGTGGGTTCCGTGTTGGAACAGGTCAATCTGTCAGTGCTGGTTCATCTTATGTAATGACCATTGGTAGCGGTGGTGCTGGTGGTGCTGGTGGACCTGACTGCTCAAACGGTACTAAAGGTAGCGATTCTTCCATTGGTTCTCCAGTCTCTAAAACCTCTACAGGCGGTGGTTTTGGGGGATATGGTTTTAGGATTTCAGATTTTGGTCGAGGCGATGATGGTGGAGATGGTGGTTCTGGTGGCGGTGGTGGATATGGTGGTGGTGGAGTTGCAAAATCAGGTGGCTCTGGAAACACACCTTCAACAAGTCCATCTCAAGGAAATGATGGTGGAGATGCAGATGCTGTCACAGGTGCTAGAGGTGCAGGTGGTGGTGGAGCAGGAGCTGTAGGAGGAGACAATAATTATGCCCCTGCTGGTCCAAATAGTGCAGGAGGTAACGGAACAGCTTCAACATTATCTGGTTCTTCTGTTACATACGCTGGTGGTGGAGGTGGTGGTGCATTTGTTGCTCCCTCACCTGTGACAACAGGTGGAACAGGTGGCTCTGGTGGCGGAGGTGCAGGAGCAACTTTCCCAAACACTGGCTCAAATGGAACAGTTAATCTAGGCGGTGGAGGAGGTGGCGGTGCAGGTGGACCTGCTGGACCTTCTGATACTGGTGGTGGATCAGGTGGCTCTGGAGTTATTATTATAAAATACGAAGACCCTAATGCTAATCCAATTTCAACTTTTACAGGTTCAGGAGTTTATAAAGTTCCAGAAGGCGTTTCTTCCATTGCTTACCTTGTTGTCGCAGGTGGCGGCGGTGGAGGCGGTGCTTTTGCAGGTGGTGGTGGTGCAGGAGGATTTCGTGTAGGCACAGGACAATCTGTTACCGCAGGTAATAATTTAGCAATTACAGTTGGAGCAGGGGGATCAAATGGTGTTGGGTAT
>Ga0208919_1001157_pt1 | contig 15670 bp, 9 predicted proteins | sample 4_EtaG_FD_184076 | JGI IMG/M metagenome (GOLD analysis project Ga0208919, IMG submission 184076) | Marine viral communities from the Subarctic Pacific Ocean - 4_ETSP_OMZ_AT15127 metaG (SPAdes) (version 3) | ecosystem: Environmental > Aquatic > Marine > Oceanic | place: Pacific Ocean | collected...
CCATATTGCCGGGCGCCTCGATGCAGACACAACCGGCCTGCTGTTACTGACCACCGATGGCCAGTGGTCTCACCGGGTCACCTCACCGCGAACCGACTGCCCCAAGACTTACCGGGTAACCCTGAACGAACCTCTGAGCGACGCTGCGGCACAGCAACTGGAACGTGGTGTGGACCTGCATAATGATCCCAGGCCGACGCGACCGGCCCGGGTGCATTTTCTGGAAGACAGGATCATTGAGCTGACGATTTCGGAGGGGCGCTATCATCAGGTCAAGCGCATGATGGCAGCCGTTGGCAACCACGTGGAAGCCCTTCATCGTGTCCGCATTGGACAGGTCGAACTGGACGATGCGCTGATGCCCGGCGAATACCGGGAACTGACCGCCGAGGAAAGAGACAGCCTGGCGTGATACTCAGGTGCGCTCGAAACGTTGCGCCTTGAGATTCTTGCGCACTGCACCGGCCTCGAACACTTCACCATTCATCGCGATATACACACCCGGCGGCAGAAGCTGCACCGCAGCCCAGGCAAACCCGACATTGAATACCGCATCGGTTCGGCGCATACGGGCCGGCTGCATCGCGCCGGTCAATACGATGGTCTTGTCCTTCAGGCCGGACAGCACCGCCGCAGTATCGGCCATGGTGTCCGTGCCGTGGGTGATAATGATTCGGCCACAATCGCATTCAGTGGCCGCCGCCAGTACCTGCTGGCGATCATCATCGGTCATCTCCAGGCTGTCCTTGCGCAGCAGTTCCCGCAGGCGATAGCCCTCGTGGATGTTGGATTCAGACAGCAGCTCCGGCAGCAGGCTGTGCCCTACCTCGAACTCGCTGTTGGCATCGAAGTAGACCTTGTCGATGGTGCCACCGGTCGTGAATATCTGGATCATAACGGGATTCCTTTCAGTGTCAGTTCACACTGACCGTACTGTTACCAGCGGTCGCGTATGACGCGTTCTTTTCCTGTTCGTAACGCCGGGCGGCAGCGGCCACCGAGCCCCTGGCTCCGGTATCAAGCCAGCGCTTTATCCGTCCGGCATCGCCCATCGGCGAGCGGGTACCGAGGGAATCAAGCAGCACGGTCACCACCTCTTTGCCGTTCATCTTCGAAATCATCACCAAGCAGCGCCCGGCCTCGGAGAGATAGCCGGTCTTGCTGAGGGCCACCCCCCAGCTATCCCGATGCACCAGGGCATTGGTATTCCCGAACGACAGGCTGTAACGGGGCTGCCGGAATTGCCCACGGAAATAACCGGTGGTGGAGTACTCCCGGATTTCCGGGTAATCAGCCGCAGCGTTTACCAGCTTTACAAGATCCGCGGCGGTTGAAAGGTTCTCCGACGACAGCCCGGTCGGATCAACAAACCGGGTACCGGTCATTCCCAGGGCCGCGGCCTTGGCGTTCATCGCCTCGATAAAGGCATCGAACCCGCCCGGGTGGTTACGGGCAAGGGTGTAGGCGGCAAAATTTTCGGAGGACATCAGTGCAATGCGCAGCACATCTTTACGCCGCATCTCCGAGTCGATGCGAATCCGACTGTAGGCGTTGGCGGCGGCGGGCGTATGCCGCTCATGAAAAGTCAGCCACTCATCCAGCGGCTCGCCGGATTCCAGCACGACCAGCGCGGTCATGACCTTGGTGACAGAGGCAATGGGTACGGACCGGTCGGCATTCTTGCCGAAAATCAGCTCGTTATCACCAGCCACGGCAACCGCGGCATTCACCGAAGCGAGCCTGGGTCCACTGTCTGTTTCTGCCTCCCGCTTTTGGGATTCACCCCCCGTTTGATGGGCCATAAGCGATCCAGGCAGCCAGAGCAACATCAAGATCACGAAAGGGGAAAAGCCGGCGAGTCTCATTTGTACAGATCCTGTGGTTTATTCATGCATCGCGCAACCGGTCCGGAAACAGGCTTCTACAGATAGGATGGTCTGAGTTAACTATACCAGCGAATGTCTTGTTTGATCAGGTGAAAAGTTTCTTGCGCCAATTTCACCTGGCAAATGCAAGTGAGCTGAAAAACCATTAAAATTCGACCTGATTCTTCGAGTCAGAAAACACCACTTAGCGGGACCGTCGCTTCATATGGATGACAGCACACATCAGACCGAAAAAGCCGTGCTGTCACAACTCCGAGCCCAGTCCGGGCTGACACCTTTTCGGCGGTGGATGCCCTTCCTGTTCCTGATGGCTGCCATGGCATACGGTCTGCTCGCAAGCCTCCTTCACGCGCCTGAAAATCCGCTTTCCGCGCTGTCGCACGTCGACTCTCCCGGGTCAGCGTCCCAGTCCTCCCGCATTGTGCAGATCGACTATCTGGTTGCGCCTCTGGAGCAGGTTATAGAGGACGAAAACTGGCGGCAGAAAAACTGGCAGGCGGCCCCGTCAGAGAACTCCGGCATTGGCTATTACAACGGACCTGTCACCTTCAAGGTGACGGTGGAGAACCTTGGAGCCACAAACGCCGAACAGTGGGTCCTTGTATCCGCCCCCTACATCGACCGGCTCAGACCCGCCATTCTCGATGAAAATGGCGCTTTCCAGCGGCTTCGTGACATGGGAGACCTTTACCCATTCGGTAACCGGCTGATTTCGCTACCACCGTGGATCTGGCCAGTTTCATTACCGGCGGGTACGACCACACTGTTGTTCGAGGTTCAGAATGCCGGCCCCACGCTACTACCCATTAGCATTCTGGAACCTGACAATGTTGTAAGCGACATCGCAGGAACCATGACCTGGAAGGCGTTCATCACTGGCCTCCTCGTCTTTGCGCTGTTGCTGAACCTCAGCTTCATGATGAAATTCAGGCTCCCGGGGCTGGCCTGGTTGGGCGTTCTCACGCTATCCGTTATTCACGTGCAACTTGTCATGGAGGGCTTCGGGCTCTGGCTGATTTGGCCAGACTTCCCGGAGATAAACGCGTTACTGAACATCAGCCTCTGTCTTTGCCTCATCTCACTTTGCCAAATCACGCCACACTTTATCCACGTCTCCAAGCTCCCGAGACTGCTACTGAATGCAGCGAGTGTGCTCGGCCTTTTGCATCTGCTGGCCATGCCACTGCGGCTACCGTTGCTCGGTCAGGACTCCTTCCTGATACTGGCCCTGGCCGGTGGCTCAATAATTCTGGCCCTGGCACTCAAACAGGCCCGACACGAAGTGTATGCCCGCTACTTTGCGTTATCACTGCTCTTCATTCTCCTGGGTACAATTATCTCGGCGGCGCGGACTGTCGGCTGGGTCCCGGTGAACAGCTTTACCGATTCCGCCTTCTTTATCGGTGCAGCAGCCGCATCACTGATCCTGACCAGCGGCATTGGCCGTCAGATATTGGAAGAGCGCAAAAAAAGACTGGCTTCCGATATTCGGGCCCGCCAGGAACAAACGCTGCGATCTCACGTTGAGCAAAATTACAAACAGCTCCTCAAAACCCACAGCGTCACCGGTAAACCCAATCGGGCCATGCTGGAGGAGTCATTGGATGAGCTTGATAGCCACCAACAGCCCTACACCGTCGCTATGATTCAATTGACCCGGTTCAACGAAATCGAGCAGGCTCTCGGCTATAGGACGGCAGAGGATCTGCTCAGAAGTTATCTGTGGGAGCTCGACGGATTCCTGAAACGGATCATGGGTGATCAGTTGATCATGATTGACGGCTATGCCCTCGCCAGCATTGATACCAGCAACCATGCCTTCGCCTTTTACCAAAGCGATACTGCGGACACCGGTCCGGAAAAGCTGAAAACGCTCATGAACTGGTTGGGAGAGAACTTCCGCGAGGGCCGGTTCTCGCTATCGTGGAGTTCATCGGTGGGTATCGCCCATGCTCCGGAGCATGGGGTCGACGCGTCAGATATCCTTTCATCAGCTGGCTTTGCTGCCCTGGATACGCATCAGTCCCTGACGGTTTACGACCCGGCTATCGCAGACTGGCAGTACCAGCAGCAAATGCTGATGCTGGATATCGAAGAGGCACTGGGTAATGGCTGCATATGGCTGGAATACCAACCAACCGTGCGAATACAGGACGCACGTATCGCTTCATTGGAAGCCCTGATCCGCTGGCAACACCCGGACTTCGGCACGGTTGCTCCGGATCGGTGGATCCCGTTAGCCGAACAGGTCGGGATGATTCACCACGTTACGCTCTGGGTGGTGGACCGGGTCTGTGAAGATATGAGCGCGCTGAAGGCCCGTCACGGGGACCATATTGCCGTTGCGGTCAATATTTCTGCAAACGACCTCACCCACCCGGACTTTCTGGAAAAGGTGAAGGCAATTGTGCAGCACCATGGGGCACAACCTTCCGATCTTATTCTGGAGATTACCGAAACAGCGATGATGGCTGACACAGCCTTGGCAAAAGACGTCATTCGGACCTTGAGCCAAAGTGGCTTCAGGATTGCCGTCGATGATTTTGGAACCGGGCACTCGTCGCTGGGAACCCTTGCCACATTCGAGCTGGACGAGTTAAAAATCGACCGGAGTTTTCTCAGCGACATACTCACCCAACCCGCCCGACAGCGAATATTCCGAGCGGCGCTTGACCTGGGTGAGGCTCTCGACCTCGATGTTGTGGTCGAAGGTGTGGAGGAGGAAGCTATCGCCGCCTGGCTAAAGCAGTTCCCCGGCCTGTATGGCCAGGGATACTACTGGGGCAAGCCAGAACAGCTGAAGACCTGAGCTCCAATCAGATCAGGGCAGATCGGTCACTGCCCCTTTCGAGGCAGAACTTACGGTTCGCGAATACTTCGCCAGCGTGCCTCGGGTGAAACGGGGGGGTGGAGCCTGCCAGGCCTGCCGACGACGTTCCAGTTCCTGATCCGAGACATCCAGCTCAATTTGATTACTGACGGCATCAATGGTAATGGTGTCGCCATCCTCGACCAGCGCAATCGGGCCGCCCTCGGCCGCCTCCGGTGTGATATGGCCAACCACGAAACCGTGGCTGCCCCCTGAGAACCGGCCATCGGTAATCAACGCGACATCGCTGCCCAGGCCCTTGCCCATGATCGCGGAGGTGGGGCTCAGCATCTCCCGCATGCCCGGTCCGCCTTTGGGGCCTTCATAGCGAATGACCAGCACATCGCCGGCCACCACCGTGCCGTCGAGAATCCGCTCCTGGGCTTCTTCTTCCGAATGAAATACCCGGGCACGGCCGGTAAAGTGAGTACCCTCCTTACCGGTAATCTTCGCCACCGCACCCATTGGTGCGAGATTGCCGAACAGGATCCGCAGATGGCTGTCAGCCTTGATCGGGTTGTCGAAGGCGTGAATGATGTCCTGCCCTTCCGGATAGGGGGCAACATCAGCCAGGTTCTCCGCCAGCGTCTGACCGGTTACGGTAAGACAGTCACCGTGCAGCAGCCCGCGGTCCAGCAACATTTTCATCAGTGGCTGGATACCGCCGATGGCCACCAGCTCCGACATCATGTAGTGGCCGCTCGGGCGCAGATCCGCCAGCACCGGCACCCGCTTGCCAATCTCGACAAAGTCTTCCAGCTCCAGATCGACACCAACGGTGCTGGCCATGGCCAGCAGGTGCAGTACCGCATTGGTGGAACCGCCCAGGGCGATAACGACCGTAATGGCGTTTTCGAAGGCTTTCCGGGTCATGATGTCGCTGGGCTTGATGTCTTTCTCCAGCAGGTTCAGCACCGCAGCCCCGGCACCTCGACAATCCTCCGCCTTGGTCTCCGACACAGCGTTCTGGGCGGAGCTGCCCGGCAGGCTCATGCCCATGGCCTCGATGGCCGACGCCATCGTATTGGCGGTATACATGCCACCACAGGACCCTGGCCCCGGAATCGCGGTTTCCTCTATCTGCTTCACCTCAATCAGATCCAGATCACCACGGGCGTGGGCACCCACGGCTTCAAACACGGAAATAATATCGGTGTGGTTCTCGCCAGGCATGATGGTACCGCCATACACGAACACAGATGGCCGGTTCAGGCGCGCCAGGCCCATCATGCAACCGGGCATGTTCTTGTCGCAGCCACCGATCGCCACCAGGCCATCGAACCCTTCACAACCGGCCACGGTCTCGATGGAATCGGCGATCACCTCCCGGGACACCAGGGAATACTTCATGCCCTCGGTACCGTTGGCAATGCCGTCCGATATGGTAATGGTATTGAAAATCAGCGACTTGCCGCCGGCCTCATCGGCTCCGGCAGCCGACTCCTCGGCCAGTTGGTTGATGTGCATGTTGCACGGCGTGAGATTACTCCATGTGGACGCAATGCCGATCTGCGGCTTTTTGAAATCCTCATCGGTAAACCCGACGGCCCGAAGCATGGCACGGCTGGCGGATTTGCCAATGCCATCAACAACGGGGGCCGAATATTTCCGGCGCTTGTCCTGATTCTTGTCTTGCGTCATGGGAGTCTCCTTATCAGGTGGCTTATTCGAACAGACTCTCAGAAACCATGGCTTTCGGCAACGGGCAGGCGAGCAAGCCTGCACGCGGGCGGGTGGAACGCTTGGCTTGGGGCAGTCTGCAGAAAGATGCAGTTTCGACTGACCTGCATCAATGGCAGTTCACAGCGGTGGTTTTAAAATTCGCGGACACACTGACGCCATGGAGGCATCTCATGCCATTTCCCATTCAAACAGCAGCGGTGAATCACGCCGCTTCAGACTGCCCGGATTTCCGGCACTGGTGCGATGGTTATGGCGTCATCCAGCACAGTGAAGCCACGCAACATCAGGTCAGCCTACTGGCAGAGCACCTGGTTGCTGCCGGCCACCAGCCCGATGCTGCCACGGTCTATCGTAAGCTCGCCGACCTGGACAGACTGACCAGTGCCGGTCTCTGGCTGGTAGTTCACATGACCTACGCCCGCCGGGTTGATGTCTCCGGCCAGCCGCTGGCGCCTCAGGACTTCAAGACCAATCCGGAAGGCCACACCGGCGGGGCACTGAACATGGTGCCGGCCTATGCCGGCTATCTGGCTCTGAACAATCTGACCGGACGCACACGGAGCTGGCTGATGGGCCAGGGGCACTGCGTGGCAGCCGTGGACGCCCTGAACGTCCTCACCGGAAACCTTCATCCGGAACAGGCGGAACGTTATCGAGGGCCGGACGGGCTCTCAACTCTGGTTTCCGATTTCTACAGCTACCGCCAGAAGCCGGACGGTACCATGGCCGCGCCCCTTGGCAGCCACGTCAATCCGCACACCGCCGGTGGTATTCTCGAAGGGGGCTACCTCGGGTTTGCCGAGCTGCAATACGCCCATATGCCCCTGCCGGGTGAGTCTCTGGTGGCCTTTCTGTCTGATGGGGCCGCCGAGGAGCAGCGCGGCAGCGACTGGATCCCCCGCTGGTGGCGCGCCGAGGACTGCGGCGCAGTGATGCCGGTTATGATTGCCAATGGACGGCGCATTGAACAGCGAACCGAGCTGGGCACCCGCGAGGGTCTCGAACGTTTTGAAGCGCATCTCGAACACAGGGGCTTTGTGCCCTTCCGTTTTGATGGCCGCGATCCTGCCGCCTTTGTCTGTGCTCTATATGAAATGGAGCAGGCACTCGCCACCAATGGCGAGGCGGCGCTACGGGGAGAGAGCGGCTATCCCGTTCGGGTACCCTATGGCATTGCGGAGACCACCAAGGGGTATGGTTTTTATGGCGCCAGCAGCAATGCAGCCCACAACCTGCCACTGCCCGGAAACCCGCGAATGGATGCCCGGGCCAGGGAGCTGTTTAACGAGCATGCCGCCAGATTGTGGGTGGCTCCGGATCAGCTTCAAAACGCTATCACTCATCTTAACCAGCACGCCGGGCAATCTCGCCCACTTGAGCGTGATCATGCTCTCGCGACCCGCAATCCACCGGACCCGATAATCCCCCGGCTTCCGGCCTGTCGGGAATGCACCTCGCCGATGAAGGCTGTGGATGATTTTTTCCGTGCGCTGGTGGCCCAGAACCCGGACCTCAGGGCCAGAGTGGGCAATCCGGACGAGCTGGCAAGCAATCGTCTTGGCGGAGTGCTGGATGATCTGAAGCACCGGGTGAACGATCCCGAGAACGATCAGGAGTCGGTGCACGGCAAGATCATCACGGCACTGAACGAAGAATCTGTGGTATCGGCTTGTCTGGCCAATAAGGCGGGGCTGAATCTGGTCGCCAGCTATGAGGCCTTCTGCGTGAAAATGCTTGGCGCCATCCGCCAGGAGCTGATTTTTGCCCGGCACCAGAAAGAAATCGGGCGTTCTGCCCGCTGGCTCGGCTTGCCGGTTATTGCCACCTCACACACCTGGGAAAATGGCAAGAACGAGCAGTCCCATCAGGACACCACCTTCTGCGAAAGTATGCTCGCGGAGATGAACGACGTCTCCCGGGTGCTGTTTCCGGCAGACTACAACAGCACCCTGGCAACATTGCCATCGGTATTCCGTGAAAGGGGCACGATCAGTTGCATGGTGATCCCGAAACGGGAACGCCCCTGCGTCTTCGACACCCGGGAAGCGGAACTGCTGGCGAGGCACGGGGCCCTGGTGGTGGATGAAGATACCTCGTCCGGTGAACCATTGCTGCTCATCGCCAATGGCGCCTACCAGTTATCCGAGTCAATCAGAGCCTGCGAACGCCTGAGGGAGACCGGCACCCCCTTTCGCCTGGTCTATATCCAGGAACCCGGCAGATTCCGCCAACCGAGGGACACCATGGAAGCCCAGGTATGCCTGTCCGAATTCGAGCGGGAGCGCCTGTTCCCCCACCGCATTCGCCGACGGGTTGCTCTCACGCACATGCGCCCGGAGGTCTTCCGGGGCCATCTCCATCCGCTGTTCCCGGAACCGTCGCAGGCCCGGGTTCTTGGTTACATCAACCGCGGCGGGACATTGAATGAGGCCGGCATGCTGTTTGCCAACGGCTGTTCCTGGGGCCATGCCCTGGCTGCCTGCGCCAGCGTGATGGACAAGCCCCCGGGCGAATGGCTGTCCAGTGCGGAGCTGGCAGCGGTAGAAGGCCGGGGGGACCCGGCGGTGATTACCCGGGGCCTGCCCTGAGCCAACGCCTTCTGACAACCGTTTCGATTTCGAGGATCACCAGAACCACCACACCGGAAACCGCTGCAAACCCGAGCATTTCAACGCTCAGCGCCTGCGTGCCAAAGGTATCGTTGAACCAGGGCGTATAGGTAAACAGCAGTTGCAATGCAATAACCGCGGCGACTGCCAACAGGACGATCGGCGCACCCAACACCCCGCGCAGGGTAATTGACGCTGAATCCAGGTACCGCACCGCAAACAAGTAAAACATTTCCATTGCCACAAGCGTGTTAACCGCAAGGGTCCGGGCAGTGCTCTCATCACCATGATGATGCATGGCCCAGTACCAGGCAGCAAAAATGCCACCAAGGAACAGAAGTGAAACGAAGACCACACGCCAGACCACGAATCCCCGAAGCAGGGACTCATTCCGCCCCCTTGGCGGATGCTTCATAACATCGGGTTCCGCGGGCTCAAACGCCAGTGTCATGGCCAGAACCACAGAGCTGACCATGTTGACCCAGAGAATCTGCAGTGCCGAAATGGGCAGGGTCAGCCCAAGCAACAGGGCGGTAACGAGACTGATAGACTCCCCACCGTTAATGGGCAGCATAAAGGCAATGCCTTTTTTAAGATTAGTGTAAACAGTTCGCCCCTCGCGCACGGCTGCCGCAATACTGGCGAAATTGTCGTCCAGCAACACCACCGAAGACGCTTCCCTCGCAGCCTCCGAGCCCTTCACCCCCATGGCAATACCCACATCCGCCCGCTTGAGGGCCGGTGCGTCATTGACCCCGTCCCCGGTCATGGCGACAACTCCATGCAGGGCCTGCAGCGCAGTGACCAGCCTCAATTTATGTTCGGGACTGGTCCGGGCAAAGACATCCACTTCACCAACAAGATCCCGAAGCTGATCATCATCCAGCTGGTCCAATTCCTTACCAGTCAGAACCCGCCCGGTATTTTTCAGGCCCAGCTTGCGGGCAATAGCGCCTGCCGTGATCCCGTGATCACCGGTAATCATCTTCACCCGGATTCCGGCTTCGTGGCACTCGGCAATAGCCCGAATGGCTTCCTGCCTTGGCGGATCCAGCAAACCAACCAGACCAAGCAGTTCTGCACCCTGTTCAAGATCTTCAATGGCCAGTTCGCCACTGCCACGTTCTGCGGGCTTCCGGGCAAGGGCCAGCACTCTGAGACCATCGGATGCCATTTCGGTGATAACCCGCTCCCAGAAATCCCGGCGCAGTTCGCTGGTTTCCCCGGATTCGGCAACCTCGCTGTTACACATATCCAGGATCCGCTCCGGCGCGCCTTTCAGGTAGATCACGCTGTGGCCGTGGTGGTCATGATTCAGCGTGGCCATGAAGCGATTCTCGGTATCGAAAGGAATCTCATCTTTCCGGGGCCAGTCGGCGGCGCTGCCATCAACATCAAACCCGGCTTTGCGGGCAAACACGGAGAGCGCGGCCTCCATTGGATCGCCGGCGATTCGGATTCTGCCTGAGTCATGGTGAACATGGGCGTCGTTACAAAGGGCGGCGGCCCGGGCAAGTTCGTCCAGCAGAGTGGAGTCCGACGGGTGACCATTTTCGGCGTTTACCGCACCATCAAGATCGTAGCCTTCGCCAGTCACCTCGAGCTGAACCCCGGATAACACCGCCCGAGTGACCATCATTTCGTTCCGGGTGAGCGTTCCGGTTTTATCCGAACAGATTACCGACACCGCGCCCAGGGTTTCGATAACCGGCATTCGGCGAACCACGGCCTGCCGGCGTGCCATCTGGCGCACACCGATGGCCAGGGTAATGGTGAGAATTGCTGGTAAGCCCTCGGGTATCGCGGCAACGGTGAGGCCAACCACTGCCATAAACAGTTCCCGGAATGGCAGACCGCTGAATGCAGCTCCGCCAACAAAAATCGCAATGCCGGCGGCAATCACGATGATGGAAAGGATTCGGGCGAACCTGTCCATTTGCTCCAATAAGGGGGTTTTCAGAGTTGTGGTCTGAGCGAGGAGTCCGGAAATGCGACCGATCTCAGTGCGCGCGCCGGTTCGAACCACAACGCCACGGCCGGTCCCGGTCGCAACCATGGTGCCGGAGAAGGCCATCCCGGACTGGTCCCCCAACGGAGCATCTGGAGCCACCGACCCTGTTGATTTATCAACAGCCTCGGACTCACCCGTGAGAATGGCCTCATCGATTTTCAGGTTGTGGGACTTTTCCAGACGCAGATCGGCGGGCACCCGGTCTCCGGGCTCCAACAGTACCGTATCGCCCGGAACCAGATTGGCAGCATCTATCTGATGCTGGCCATCAGAACGCATGACCCGTGCTTTGGGCGCAAGCATGTGGCGAATGGCCGACAGGGCCTGCTCGGCCTTGCCCTCCTGAACGAAGCCCACCAGCGTCTGGATAACAACAACAGCGAGAATGACGCCAGCATCCACCCAGTGGCCCAGGCTCGCCGTGATTACGGCGGCCCCTGCCAGTACGTAAATCAGGAAATTCTTGAGTTGCCGTCCCAGTCTCGCCCAAGGCCCCTTTGCACGAGCCTCCGGCAAAGCATTTGGGCCATGGCGGGCCAGGCGCTGGCGAACCTCATCCTCAGACAGGGGCTCCTTTGCTTTGAGCTCCTGCCTTGCTTCCGCGGACTGAAGCACATGCCACTCCGGCTCCCGCTGCTCGCACTCGCCGTTTTTCAAGACCACCGATTCCGACATCCCCTGAGAGCTCCCTGCCATTGCAACACCCCATTAAACCCCGGAAAGCACCCGGGGTGGTTTGCGCTGCATCAAAGACAGAATAGTCAGGGGACCGGTCGGACTTCTTATCCTATGCTTGTGTCCTGCACCGTACGATTTCCGGGACCGGGCAATACCCGCCGGGAAGCGGTGCGGCTCGCGTCGATCTGATAATCCTTTGACTTGATGGTGTCCACGAAATACCAGTCGGCCCGGGCTTCTTCGGGCGTAAAGGTCACCAGCATGTAGCCACGCTGATTCACGTTCAGGTAATCCAGGTCATCCACCAGCAGACCAATGGCCTGTTCCGCGCCCTGAATCATGTCATCCGGAATGCCCAGATACTCCTCCAGGCCGGGTGATGTAACCGACGCTGTAGCGAACTCCACGCCAATCTGGTCGCCCTGGATGTCTTTCAGGTTGTTGGCCCAGGCGTTATGGGTATCCCCCGCCAGTACAACCAGGTTCTTGTTCAGCGCCTTGGCCGTTCCCAGAACCACTTCCCGTTCATATTGGTAGCCATCCCAGGCGTCCAGATTGTAGGGGGCAACTGTATTGATGCGAGCCAATTCCTCTGGAGTCAGGGACGGATCCCCCTGGAGCTCCCGGCCTTTGAGCTGGGCCAGTTCCGCCAGTTTTTCCGGCAGACCGTCAAACTGCTCAGTAGCAATGGCCACCAGCAGCTCCGCGGGCAGATTCATTCGGCCCATGAGCACCTGTTGCCCCAACACCTGCCATGTGGCGGTGGAGTAGTTCAGGGAAGACTGCAGCCAGAGCAGTTGCTCCGCACCCAGCAGGGTACGGTTCTCACTGCCAACATCCGCAGTAAAGCGGGCGGCATCAAGGCCCTCTCCCGTGAAGTAGTCCATGTAGTCCAGTTGCTGGTCGCGACCGATAATGCGGGTGTCGAGCATGTGCAGATCCACCAGGTCGCCGAACCGGAAGGTCCGGAAAATGGCCTCGTCGCTGCCCTCGAACACAGGACGGATCGGCATCCATTCAAAATAGGCCTTGAGGGCATTGAGCTTACGCTGGGTGAAATCGCCCTCGCCCTCGTTGTGGTTTTCAGCTCCCTCTTCCCAGGCGTCGTTCGCCACTTCGTGGTCGTCCCACACCACAATGAACGGCACTCTCGCATGCAGGGACTGAAGATCCGGGTCTGCCCGATACGCAGCGTAACGTTTGCGATAGTCCACCAGTTCAATCAGCTCAAGATTGTTGTCCTCAGAAAAGGTCCTCCCCAGGGCCTGGGCATCTTGTGCCGCATAACTGCTGCTGTCGGAGCTGTATTCGTAGATGTAGTCGCCCAGATGGACCACGGCATCCAGGTCATTCTGTTTACTGATTTCCCCGTAGACGTTGAAATAACCGGCCGGATAATTCGCGCAGGAGACCACGGCCAGGCGCACTGAGTCGATACTGCCTTCCGGTAAGGTCCGGGTTACGCCCACCGGTGACTGCCGATCGGTCGTCTGAAAGCGGTAATAGTAGCTCTGCCCCGGTGCCAGGCCGCGGACGTCCACCTTGACGGTGAAGTCATGGGCCTCAGTGGCCTCTGCCGTGCCGGAGTGCACAAGGTTCTCGAAACCCTCATCCGTCGATACCTCCCAGGCGACACCGACAGGTGCCGAACCGGTCGCCGGTGCAGCCCTGGTCCAGAGCATGACACCATCGGCAAGCGGGTCGCCGCTGGCCACTCCATGGGTAAAGCTGATTGTTCGCTTGTCGGAGCTGTCCAGTACACAGCCTGCGAGGCCGGTCGAAATCACCACGGCGCCCATACCCATGGCTGATGCCTTCAGAAAATCCCGTCGTGTCAGTCGTTTCATTGTTATATCTTCCCCTGCATTCGTCCCTTGTAGTCTCGACGTTCTGCACCTTTCGCCGTTTCTACTCCAAATGAAGAAGCTAATCGGGCTTGGTTAAGAACGCATTGCCAATTTGCGACAGGGGGATGGCAAATCACGACAAGTCTTTTGCAAGAACCAGAAACCATAAAAAAAGGGAGCCAGTGGCTCCCCTTTTGCGGTCCGTTTAAACCCGGTCTATCCGCTGATAAATACCGGACCAACTCCGAAGTTCCAGAGAATGACGGAACCCACGCGAGTGGATACCAGGATCACCAGGGCGACGGTCAGCAACGCTCCGGCGTACATTACCGCCCGCTCCTTTTCGATGCCCATGACAATCGGCAGCCCGTCATACATGAGATAGGCGCCATAGCAGGCGGCGGCCAGGAAGACGATGGCGTTGAACCAGGGCACTGGATACAGCAGGGCAAATCCTGCGAGGAACAGAGGAGTGCAGGAGTAGGCTGCCAGGGCAATACCGTTCGAGGGTACGTGTTCTTCCTTGGCGCCGTAGGTTCTTGCCATCCAGTTGATGGCGTAACCCAGCGCAAAAACGCCGACCAGCATTGCCAGATAGGTCAACACGCTGAGCTGCATTGCACTGATCTCGGTTAACTTGATCAGCCGCTCATTGCCGACCGTCCAGCCGAAATAGGCAGTCGATATGTAGGCACAAATGGGAGCTATCGCCGCCAGAATCAGAACATAGGCAACATAGACCCGGCGCGGAGTTTCATGTTCTTTTCGTATGGAAGCCCACTCTTCATCAGGATGGGTAAAGAGACCGAACGCATGTGACAGGAGCATGGATGACCCCCTCTCTCTTCTATTGTTGGTATTTATACGTACGGAACGCGGTAACCGGCAGATCAGACGCTGTTCCTTAATCTTAACTATAGTCAAGAACAGCGATTGCGAAAGCAAAATGACGCAGGATGATCGGGCAAGTTTTTTTCAGCCTTGGCTGGAGGCGGCGGCCGGCGATTGCCGGCCGCGCGGAGTCAGGAATTGCGCGGATCGGTCTCGGCAACCCAGGGGTAATCCCGGTGGCTGTCGCGGAAGGATAACAGGCTCTCCACACCGGAAAAGTCCACAAGGTCCCTGAAATCCAGCCAGTCTACCAGGCAATAAAGACAGATGGCCGGGTAATTCCATTCCTCGAACTGGCCCTCTTCCGCCATTGCCGACAGCGTGCGCAAGGTTGTCATGATGCGTTCACGTTGAAGGTTGTAGAACATCAGGTCGGCGCCGGTATCGATTCCGGACTTCTCCGAGAGCAGCAACGTGACCGCGGAGTCATTGGCGCCATCGATCATGGTCAGCTGGTTTTCCTGATCCCAGGTCAGCGGATCGCGGCCCTGTTTGGCACTGACGTAACGGGCGATAATCCGGGAATCATAGATTTCCTTGCCACCGTCTTCGAGTACCGGAATTTTCAGGGTCGGATTGTTTCGCCGCAGCTCGTCCCGGCCTTCACCATAGATATTGAGATTGAGGAATTCATAGGGCTCTTCGTCCAGCAGGATACGAATACGCCGAACGTAAGGTGAAGTAGTGGATCCGATCAGTTTCATGGTTTCTCCGGGGATTTCACACTCAGGATCCCAACAGGGATTCAGGGTTGGTGTATGGGTGCCCGGTCGCTTCTGCCACTTCCCTGTAGGTCACCTTGCCCGCGGCCACGTTCAGCCCGGCCCTGAGGTGTTGATCTTCCTTCATCGCCCGATCCGGACCCTTGTTGGCCAGGGCCGCCACAAAAGGCAAAGTGACGTTATTCAACGCCAGAGTCGACGTGCGCGCAACGGCACCCGGCATATTCGCCACGCAGTAATGTACCACACCATCAACAATATACGTGGGATCGTCGTGCGTCGTGGCCCGGGAGGTTTCGGCACAGCCACCCTGATCAATGGCAACGTCCACGATAACGCTTCCCTCCGGCATCCGGCGGATCATGTCGCGGGTGATCAGCTTTGGCGCAGAGGCCCCTGGAATGAGCACACTGCCGATGACAAGATCGGATTCCGTCACCGCCTGATCGAGAGTCTGGGCCGTTGAAAACAGGG
>Ga0208919_1001158_pt1 | contig 15668 bp, 14 predicted proteins | sample 4_EtaG_FD_184076 | JGI IMG/M metagenome (GOLD analysis project Ga0208919, IMG submission 184076) | Marine viral communities from the Subarctic Pacific Ocean - 4_ETSP_OMZ_AT15127 metaG (SPAdes) (version 3) | ecosystem: Environmental > Aquatic > Marine > Oceanic | place: Pacific Ocean | collected...
TTGTAAATACATCTTCATAATATGTATCTAATCCATCTGTTTCTCTTTTAGTTCGTAAATCAAGACCTTTTTGAATTGCATCCATACTGATTCCCAATTCACTTTGTACATATGCATTATCATCTAATATAATATCTTCTTGAGAAATATTATCTCCAGGTACAGTTTCCTGTTGTTTAATAGAATCTTTATCTAATTCTAGTAATTTTAATGTATCTTCATCTAAAACAGATTTATCTAAATTATTTAAAATTTCATTCATTACGCTGACAATTCATTAAATATATATGTGAAGTAATTTTGGGTATCTTTCTCTAGACCTATCCATTCTTCTGCTCCAATAGTTCCATAATCTAATCCATAAGTATCTTCAAAAGAATCTATTTGTTGTGTAACTTGATCTAGCGCCCATTGATTTTCTTTATTAAGCTTTCCAGCTTCTCTATATGTTTCTATTAATGCATGAATAGCAAATCTTCTATTCATTATATCATCAGCTAATTCATTTGCTCTATCAGCAGTATTTGTTCCATAAAATATTTGTTTAAGTTCAGCTTTATTATTTTCTCTAATTTTTTCAATATCTACATCCATTTTATCTGCTGAATTTGCATAATTAATAATAGCGAGTTTAGTTGTATTTCCAATCTTACCACTTAATAAATCTTCCTCTTTAATACCTCTCATATTTTTAGCAGCATCAATAATGTTTTGATCTTTAATAGCTTTTTCCCATTCTTCTTCAATACTTTTATTAGCCCATGCACGAGCAAATCTTAATGCTTCATTATATGTTTTTCCATCAAATTTAATTCCATCAGGACTAAAGTCGTACCCTGTAATACCTTGTTCATCTTTCATACGTTGATAAAATACTTGAAGTCCGTCATTCATTCTTTCATCAAATGCATACATACCATTATAAAAAGCAGCAAGTTTAAAGTAAGATTTTGTTCCTAGATTAGCCATTGTTTCTTTAATGAATGCAACGTCTTTATCTGAAACTGGATAAAAATCTTTTAATTTAGGAATAACGGTACTATTTAAATATGCAGCAGCTTCTTCTCGTGCTTGAAATGCATCTTTTGCTCCTACTAATGATTTTAAAATATAATCTCCAGCTACACTATCTCCCATTAATCTATCAATAACATTGGCGAAAGGAGTAAAGAAATTTTGTAATGCACCTAAAGTATCTGCAGGATTATCTAATGTCATTAATGCACCAGTTGCGTTATTTAATGAAACAGCTTGATTTCTACTAGAATCTAATTGATCTTTAAAGGCACTTACATCTTCACTAGCTGATACAGAACGAGGCATATCTGATAAATGTTCTAATACACTTTCAGTTTTAGGATTAGCTGCGTCCACTACAGAGATTAAATCTCCCCATTGAACTTCTCCATTAATCTCTCCTGTAAATGCTTCAACTTTTATTTGATCTCCTTTTTTAAATTGACCAGGATAACGTGCTTCTATTTTTTTACCTAGAACTGTATCTGGATCATATGTTTCAAAGAATTCCCCTGATTTATATTCTACTCCATCAGTTTCTATATTTTCAATAGCAAACATTTTATCCATTGGACCCATAGTAATATTTATTTTATTAGTTTTACTATTAGAGATTTTATCAATAAGTCCAGCTTTTTTAAGTAATTCATCTAGTTCTTTATTATCTCCTACAGAATAATTTTCAAATGTTTCATCAGTATATTTAGCATCATTTGGTTTTAATACTCCATCAATTCCTACCATTTGACCGTTATTAGTAATCATTCCAATTTTAAAATAATTATTTTTCATAGATTCACTAATTAAGAAATCATACATTGACCCCTCAGTATCACTATGTGGTTGCATTTTTAATAACATGTCTACAGCAGGATTTTGCCCTGGAATATATAAAAAGTCACTTGTTTTATTAGTTCCTTTACTTCCAGCTTTTGCTTCATTAGCTGCAGATAAATAAGTTGATGTGTCTATTAAAGCTTTTGACATTTTAGCAAAAGGAGAAGCGAAACTTGGTGTTCCCCCTGCTTGTATCATTCGTAATCCAGCTTGTGTTTGAGGAGATTGTAACCATGAAGCAAATTTATCTTCATTAGTAAGAGTTTCATATGTACTTCCTACTTTATTATACATTCCTGCAACAGCATCAAAAGGTATCCCTGCTATTTGTGAAACTACTTTACCAAAAGTTAATTCTTCTTCTGGATCTTTTGGTGGATCTTCTGTTTCTTCTTGTGTAGTCGAAGCTGCTATAACTTCTCCTCCAGTTCCTGATTGATCTACAAGAGATTGCATTTGACCAACAGCATCGGGTTGATTATTATAATAATCAGCCATCATATCATTTCCAGTACCACCGCCACTTTCTGCAATTAATCTAGCTATTTTTTCATTATAAGCTACATCACTTTCTGGTAAAGCTCCAATTCCAGCACCCGCACCAGCTGATTGTTCAGCTTGATATTGATCGTAAAGTTTATCTAAACTTCCATATTTACTAATAAGTTGTTCATTAACAACTGTTTCTAATTCTCCATTATTATCATCTGATAACATTTTTAACTGCGTAATATCGTCTGTAGCAGTTCCATTGGGGTTAAAAAAATTAGCTATTGCCATATTAATTTAAATTTATAATTTCATTCCAGCCATCATTGCGCCAGCTATTTGAGCAAATGGTGAAGTTCCACCAATTACATTTTCTTGCATACCAGTAGATGACTGTCCATAACTTCTTATAGGTGCAGCCCCTAAAATTTGAGATAAGAAACCAAGTTGACCTCTTCCAAATCCTTGCTTTTCTATAAAGTCTTTATATAATTCATTTAAATTTGCTTGTTCTAAAGCTTGTTCTTGCCCGCCATATTGCATAGCAGCTTGTGCTTCATTCATTGCTGTTCCTTGTTTTTGTAATTGAAGAGCTGGTATTGCACTTGCTAATTGACCAAGATTATTCATTCTTGTATTTCTATCTTGTTGAAATGCTCCTCTTCCTGATTCAAAACCAGAAGCCATTAATTGAGCAGTTAAATCTCCTGCTTGTTTCATCTCTCTTTCTTGTGCTAAAGCATTTTCAATTGCTGCTCTTGATCCACCATAAGAGTTAGCAGATATTTGAGTTGCCGCTCGTTGTCCTCTTTGTTGTCCTGCTATTTCTCCTAAACTTGCCATTGACCTATCAACTACATTTTGAATATATGGATTCATATATTGATCTACAGTTGATCCTTCAAATCTTTCTTCGCCAACAGCTTTCATTTGATCAAGCATTCCTCTTGCTTCTTTAGTAGCTCCTGATTTTTCAAACGCTCCTAAATTACCGTAAGCAATTCCCATAGCATCTTTTTGACCTTTAGTAAAATCAGCTATTCTTTTTCCACTATATGATTCGTAAGGTCTTTGTGATTCAGCTTCAGCTCTTTTAAATAATGCTTCTTGTGCTTTTTTAAAATACTCTGGTATTTCGTATTTAGTTTCTCCCGAAGAATTTGACGGTACAACTGATGATTGTGGTTTAAATATACTTCCCATTATATTCCCTCTGAATAAGTTCCACCTAGATAATTAAGATTTTGGCGTGTAACCCATTGATGTTTTCTCTCCATATCTTTTCCTTGCATAATCTCTAAAATCATTGGTGTATTTCTTCCTTTTGCATACTCTCTTGCAAAATCCAATAAACTTTTAGCGATATTAGGATTTCTTTTCGTTTCATCTACAAAAAACCATAACGTTCTATAAAAAGCTTTATCGGTATACCAAGTATCACAATTTGCCATTGCTATACTTCCAATAATCTTATCGTCTTGCTCTGCTACTACCACAAAGTGTTGACGTATGTATTCTAATATATTTTCACTGGCTTTACTATTGTTTGTTTGCCCAAAATTAAGTTTTGTCTCAATTAACCATTTCTTTAAAAGTTCTCGTATTTGATGTGTATCGGTATCTTTAGCTATTCTTAATTTAATCATCTAATAATCCTTTAGTTTTTAATACATCTATTAGGGTTCCAAGTACATTAATAACGTCAGTTAAACTTGCTGTAGAGCCATTTAATGTCTTTGTTTCAGTAATATTCGAAGTTGAATATCCAATAGCTGCAGCTTGATTTATTTCAGTCAAATATCTTTCTAACGTACTACTTGTAACATTTATAGTAGTTACTAAATCTTGACCTTCTATTGCGATAGGTAAACTCGGAGGTGGTTTAAAACTCATCTTCTACCATCTTGTTTTGTATCCATTCGTAAAGTACCAAATCTCCAGTTATCACTAGTAGAAGTATCGTTAAATATTTTAAGCGAAACTTGTCGTCCACGTGCTCTCATATTCACTAATCTAGTAGAAGAAGTAACTGATAAGTTACTCGTAGTCGTCTGAGAATCCGCAGGAAAATCACGAGATTGAACAACCATCTTTACAGTGCCAGATAAATTTTTAAAGTCAGGAATTATTGCTCTAATAAAAGTAAAAGTATCTCCATCTGCAATATCAGCATCACCACTCGTTAAAGTTGATTCTAAAATAGCACCATCATCTGATGTCCCTGATTCATGGTCATAGAGATATGAACGTCCAGGGCTTGCACCATAAACTATCGTCTGCGTTGCTGCAGTAGATGTAGAGTCATAATTTAACGCCATAGGTTGTTGAAAAACTGAATTATCTATCCATGCAGTTCTATTTAGATTACCTATATACCACACATTTTCTACATAATTATAAATAACATATCTATCTATATCGCTACTATTAGCAGAACAATAATACCAAACTACTTCATTAAATTGATTATTTTCTCCCGCATATACTTGTGAGTATTGTGTTCTATTAATATCATTAAATACATATTGTTTTACACTACATGGTATTTCTTGTATTGCTCCCGAGTAAGTCATAAATCTACCATCGGCCATCCAATAAGCTTTATCATTAACTACTACTGCTGCGTTTAAAGCAACGAGTCCACAATCTGTTCCTAATAATCTAAATCCAAAAGTATATGGAGGACCAATAAATTGCATTGAGTGTAATGCAGTATCAGTCCATACTAATATTTCACCACGTGTAGATTGAGCTGCGATAATTCTACTTCCCTCTCCTAATCGTTGAGAGCCTGAAGTATTAGCAACCGCTGGAGTCCAATTAGTAAAATCTTCTTGACTTGACCAACGAATAAACATTTTATCTTGATCAGTAGTTCCAATTAAAGTAGTTCCAAAACAAATAGCGTGTCTATCAGGAGTAGAAATTAATCCTGTTACAGATTTAGTAGGAGCATTCGTTACTATCGTTAAAGGTGTACTTACTCCTGTAGTAACATCCCATTTATATAATCCTCCATTTTTTTGCCATGCAAATAAATCTTCACCAGCATTATCAAAATGCCATATCCCTGCGTCAAGAATAACGTTAGATGTAGAACGAGCTGTACCCCAAGTTGAAGTTCCCCAAGTATTAGTTCCCCAACCATATCCATAAGTTTGAGTTGCGGGCTCTACTTCTATTTGAAAAGCAAAAGTTGCAGTTCCATTTGCAGTTATACCAGCTGCTGTTTCTGTTGCAGGCATAGTAATATTAAAGTTATCTGAATCTATAACAGATTGTATTTCAAATTGATTTTCAAAATTAGATACAGTAAAAGAAGTAGTACCAGCTAAACTTGATACTGCTGAAATTATAACAACTTCTCCAGCTACTGATCCGTGATTAACGACTGTACATTTAACTGTTGCTGATCCATTAGTACTTGTAAAACAATTAGTTTGACTTGCTTTAGTTGTTCTTATTGGCGTAATATCATAAAAGTTATCGCCTTCAAATAAATAAACTTTTCTATTAGTTCCTATTGCGGCATAACGAGTACCACTTAAATCAAACCAACTAAATAAACCTCTCGCTACTCCCAATAAAGCATAGGTAGAAGCTTTAATCCAACCCCCTATTTTTTGAGGAAGTCCATATCTAAAACGAATTTTATCACCGTCAACCCATTGACCTTCAGCACCATACTCTGTCGTTTCTTTATTAATTCCACCAATAAATTTTACATTAGTATATGCCATTAAGTAATCCTCATAAATCTATAATTAATTTCACCAGCACCACCAGAGTTACCTCCAGCTTCTTTTCCACCGCCACCAGCACCCGATCCTCGAGTTCCTGCTGAGCCACCAGCTCCAGAGCCACCACCTGATCCTCCAGATATATTTTCATTATAAGAATTTGCGCCATCAGCACCGCCAATATTACAGTTATCTCCTCCACAATTGGGAGCAGTACTTGCTCCACCACTTGGATTACCCTCTGCTCCAGCACCTCCTTGATTGAAAGCACCATCAGGACCACTATTTAAAGTTGTAATATTTATTCCATCAGTAGTAGTTCCTGTAGATAAAGAAGTTGAAATTGAAGCAGTTCCAGCTGCTCCAGAAGTTTGGGTAGCTAAAGGACCTTGAACATATCCACCAGAATATGATGATCCTCCACCACCTCCTAAAGTAAATAAAGTTCCAGTAATTCCTCCAACAATTGAAGTATTTCCTCCATCACCCGCTGAAGCATTAAAATTAAAACCAGAATTAGACCCTGCGGATCCACCAGTTCCTGTAGCAATCGCTAAAGTTTCTCCACCAGTTATACTAAATACTTTATCAGAAATCCAACCACCAGAGCCACCTCCACGGCCACCTTGTTCTCCACCACCTTTATCATAGCCCAGACCGTTCATTGATCCACCGCCACCACCTACAGCGTATTGTACATGAATAGCATTAGCTCCCGCAGGAACAGCTATATTTCCAGTAGTTGTAGAATAAGATGTTGTAGTAAAAAGAGTAAAGACTTCTCTCCAAGTCCCACTGTCATTTATATAAGCATTATCAATAGTTTTATTAGTAAATGATGTTCCATCATGTACATATAAATTATTTATTTCTCTCCAAGTTCCATTATCATTAACATATGTTGTCATAGTTATTAAGAATATTTATACCAAATATCACCATTACTTCCACCACTAGGACCAGAAGAACTTAATGTTCTTGTTCCAAATGCATTTTTACCCGCATTATTTACTTTAGCAAAAGCTATTTGATCATCATCTAAAGTTAAAGTTTTACCTGTTACATTAACATTTGAAGTTGTAGTATGAGCTGAAATATTTCCAGTAACATTAACATTGGTAGTAACATTAGCATTTGCATTAAAAATAGCATCTTCAGTTACAGTAAGTTTTTTACTCACAGTTGCATTAGCTGACATAGCAACATTTCCTACTAATGTAGATACTCCATCCACTTGTAAAGTTCCTTTAGATAGTATTGAATTTGTTGAAGCAAATAAATCTTTTACTCTATCTCCATCTTGAACATAAGCAATAGTATGTGCTCCTTGAGTTAAAGTTATATTATTAGCAGCGTGCCCTGTTGGAGCTACTTGTAATGTATAAGAGCCAGAAGTATTATTAAATAATATGTATTCTCTTTCTACCGCTGGTAAAAAAACATAAATATTACCCGATAATGCTCCATTCATATCAATAATTGCATTACCAGCTTCGTTTGTTGTTTCTACATCAGGGTCTCTATTAGCTGTAGTTAAAGTAACATTAGCACTACCAGATACAGATTTACTTAAATAACCTCCTATTGATGCGTCTATTACTTTTAAATTATCGTTTGTGTTATTTCCCCAAGTACCAGAATTGGCACCGGCTTCCATAACTTCCATTTTTAGTCTTGCGGTGTATGTTGATGCCATTTTATTTATCCTTAATTTATTTTAGTCCAAGTATTTGTCGTTGCAGCGTTAACATTACTCCATGTATTACCGCTGTTTGCGTTCACATTCGTCCAAGTATTAGTTGCACCTGGTACAACTGGATCCCAGAAAATTAATGAACTAACTCGTATATTAGCAGAATTTCCAGAAATTGACAGTATTTGATCAGTATTTATTGAAACATTACCAGTTAAAGGTTCTATACTTTGACCTTCAGCGATAAGATACATACTAGTAGACATATCAACATCACCTACATTAATAGCAATATTTCTTCCTGTAGGAACAAGGGTTACTCCTCCTTTAACTCTTAATACTCCACCATTAGTAGTAGTTAATTGTTCTCCAGTAACTGGAATAAGAACTCCTATTCCCGCAGTTACATCACCTTCATTAATAGTAATTGGTAAACTAGGACTAACTATTTTTTGATCAGTATTTATTAAGAAAGTTTGAGAAGCAGACATATTCATATTTTGTCCTTGAAGAACAATACCATGATCTGTATTTGCAGTTATATTACCTTCACTAATAGTTAATTCTTGACCATCAGGAATAATAAGTGCTCCGCCATTAACGTAAGCGAGATTATTAGCTGTAATAGTTAATTCTTGACCATCTGCAGTTAATATAGTACCTGCTTTTGGAATAAGATTTCCATCACTAATAGTTAATTCTTGACCACCAACTAAAAATTCTATTGACTGAGACCCTGTCGCTGAAAACGGTGCTTCAGCAAATGCAGTAGAGCCAAATAACATATTTTATCCTGCTGTGTTAGGTTGACCTGTTGAAGTTACAAAAGGATTAGAAGCAAATGCTGCATAAAAATAATCTAAATTATTTCCATTAGTATGAGCGTTAGTTGTATTTGGTTTAAATCCATTAGATGTAAAAAACATACCATTTACACCATGATCATTTTCAACAGCAGTACTATTAGGATATAACGCTTTATTTGCAGGCATTGAATTAACATAAGGGCTTCTTTGATTATCTCTTATACCCCACTGATAAGTATCACTAGCTGTTGAAATTTCTTTAGTTAAAACAAAAGCTGGTTTAAAGCCAGTATAAATTAAAGGACCTCCATAACTTCCTGAACCATTTCCCTTATACGTTCCGATTTGGGAATATCCTTTAACAGAATGAAAAGCATATCCAATCATTGTTCTGCCATTACCATTTGAATCTCCTGATCCCGATAAACCAATTGTCGTTGAAGTAGGAGCAGTGTAAGACCAAGTTGAAAAACCATTTGTTAAGTTTAAATAACCATATTGTTTTGTTCCTCCTGTTGGAAAATAATACATTTCCCAGTTCGTTGCTGTAGATAAACATTTTGGTATAAATAATTGAGGAGTTTGACTTAGACCATGACCTATTGTTGCACCATTAGATCCATTACCTGTGTAACTAATTATAGAAAAACCCGCTGTAGTATTAGCTTGTACTGTAGAAGTAATTGAACCATCTGTATTACTTGCTGTCGTTCCACCATTAGCTTTCCACTGCCAACCTACATAAGTTTGATTGTTAAAATTCATACCTCCTGTATTACCCATAGTCCAGCCATCAGTATTAAAAGCTGTTAAACCAGTTGCATTAGTACCTTCTAGATCAGTAGTATCAGAGTGCAGTTGTTTAGTAACTCCTCTAGTACTATCAAACAAAAAATTATTAGAAGTATTACTTCTACATTTTGTCCATACTAAATCTGGTTGTAAATTAGAATTACCGCCATTAACTACAGATTGTGTTGAAGAATTACCTGTGTAAATAGCTGCTTGAAAGTTTGCTGACCCATCATTTATTGTTGTATATGCCATATTCTATCCGTAAGTTGCTAAGTTCTTTGTACATAACGCATAGTGCCCTGATAGCACTGCGTATTCAAAACTACCATATCCATTCGCATCAGAATTACTAGAGCTAATAGTAAAAGTAGGATTTCCAAAATTCCAATCAACAAATTGACTTCCACCACTAGTATGACTTTGCATATAAAATGCAGCGAATAAAGGCTTTCTTGTAGTAAAGTTTTGAGCACTACCAACAATGCTACCATTTTTATAAAAAGTCACAGTTCCTGTTGCAGTGTCCATATCTAAACATATTCCTATAATATCTCCTCCTGTATATGTAGCCAAACTTGTTTGTACATTTGAATTATTAACTCTAATATTTCCTCCATAATCATAACCAACCGAATTAGTTGCTGTCCCTGATTTTACAAAAGCTTCTGTTCCTATATCAACAGCGCCTACTTCTAAAGTTGCGCTTGATCCTATTTTAGCTTCTACATACCACTTACCTGCTTGAACACCTATGGTAGAACAAAAAGCTGCTCCCGATGTTGATTCAGATTTAGATTGTAAATTCCCATCTCTTATTATTGGAACAGTGCTTGGAAAAATACTGTTAGGATTCATAGTAGCAAAATTATTATCAGGTGTATCTGTGACGCTTGGATTAGTTCCTAAATTATCTGTTGCAAAATGATTACCATTACCCGAACTATCTGCACCAAAACCATTTGCATCAGCAGAAGCCCCTGTTTCATTAAATTTCATTCTCCATCCATTGGTTCCATAACTAACAGAAGGACTTGAGTTAGCTGTCCATATTCCATTTGCGTCAAAAGAGCCAAAAGAACTTGCATCATATGCATATCCATTACATACATGTAAATCTGCTATATAGCCTCCTTCCATTCCGTAAGTAGTAGAATATCCACTGTAATAAGCATTAACATTATGTATATAGTTTCCAGCAGAAGCAGAATTATTACTAGCATTAGTTCCACTTTTAAAAAATTGAGTGGTAGAATCTTGCGCAGGCCAAGTTGATATGTTATTTAACTGTCCTACACTTACTCCATTAATATACATTTTTAGTCTTTCAGTATCAGTACCTTGAGTTGAATCTCTTTTTAATACTACATGATACCACCCTGAAGCATCCATTTGCATTCCCACACTTGTATCACCAGGAAAAAAATACATGCCAGTTTCAGACCAATAAAATCTTGTTTTTCTTGAATTAGTATTGTGGTAAATTTCATAACCTAAAGTACTTGTTGCAGTAGCAGCATCAGTAGAAGTAATAATATATCTTTCACCCCTTCTATTATTAGCCATAGAGTCACTAATTTTAAACCAAGCTGAAATAGTTAATTTAGTTCCAGAGGCATCACTGCCAAATACTTTTTTACAAAATGTTTCTGTTGTTCCCATTATGGATTATCAAACCTTCCTGCACTAGCTATATCATATACCGATGTTAAGGTAAAGTTTCTATCAGAAGTTTGTCCTTGAGCATCAGTGGCTCTTAAAGTAAAACTATAAGTAGTTGCAGAAGTACCACTTCCACCAAAATCACTTGTAGTTATAACACCTGTAGATGAATTTAATGTACAGTTTGCTTGCCCTGCATTAGTTAAAACACTAGTAGTTTCTGAATAAACAACAGTATCTCCAGTAGCGGCTACTGTAGCAACTGTTCCTGAGAAATTTCCTGCGATAGTTCCAAGTGATCCTGCACCAGTAGTCCATGCGGGTGCGTCTGATACTGTAAGTAAAGCACTACTTGATCGTACTGCGTTACCATCATTATTTTCCACTCTAATATAATACGAGCCATCTACTGGTAAAGTGAAATTAGCTGTAATTGATGTTGCGCTTGTAAAAGTAACACTATTCGCTGGAGTGATTGCTCCAGTTGAAGATATAGCATCAACATAGGGAACTGATATAAAATTAGTTCCAGTAATAACTACATCGGCTGCTGTATTTTCAATAACAGTTGGTAAAATACTTGAAATAGTAGGTTTAGTTTCTGCGGGTAAATTAGTTAAATTAGCTCCTGATACAGCTGGTAAAGTAGCAGGGAATCGTGCGTCAGGAACTGTTCCTGATCCAAGCTGTGTTGCGTTAAGTGCAGTTAAACTTGCCCCTGAACCAGATAATGTAGCACCAGCAGTTATAGTAATTGTATCACCAGATTCACCAATCGTAATGGTGGACCCTGTGTATTTTTTTATCGTGTTTACTTTTACTTCTGACATTATCTTGCAACTCCAGGTGTGCCATTTATCCCTGTCATAGGAGTATCGGCAAAAGCAAAATAATCATATACATGACCACTAGCATTTGCGTGAGAATCTGTAATTCTTAATTTAATTCCATTTGCATGTTGATCATATCCTTGTCCATACGTTATGTTGTCGTTTGAACCATCCATATAAAAATTTGTATTGGTTTGGTTAAAATTACTTTGTACAGGAAGAGACCTTACTTTGTCTTGTAATAACCAGTTTTTACCAGAAGTTCTACTGTGATAAAAAAACAAAGCTGGTTTAAAACCAGTGTAAACAAAAGGCCCATCTACATCGCCATTACCTGTAAATGTTCCAAATCTTGAAAATCCTTTTTTCTGTGCCCATGCGTATGCTAAAAACTTTTTATTGGTTCCTGTTAAAATATTATTATAATCAGCAGAAAAAAATGTAGAAGTTAAAGCACTACCTGATCTATCAAAAGTAGTTCTTGATCCTGCAGTTGAAGGAGCATCGGATATATTCCATCTTAAATATTCATTATTAGCAGAAGCAGGTGTAGATAAATACCAATCACTTGATACATCAATTCCTTTAATTACCATTATTGCTGGAGTATCTCCAAGTCCATGACCTAGAGTGTATGATCCATTACTTAATGTACCTATTGAAAAACTCATAATACTTACTCCAGCTGTAGAAGAAACATTGGTGGTTGTTTGTATAGTACCATCTAAATTAGTAGACCCAAACTCAACGTTTGTGTTTATTTGTCCACCCATACCGGAATGAGATGAACATTTATAATATAAAGTTGGTGCTGAAGCAGCTACTGTAATTCTTGTATAAGCTCCCGCTTGTCCTGGAGTTCCATTTGTAGTAACACCAGTTGTATAATCAGCACCATCGGCTGATGTAGAAAATCTAAATGGATGTGTAGCATTACTAGCATCTGATTGATCAAAAGTATATGTACCACCTTCTTGTAAATCAAGTGTTACTGCACTTTGTGCAAACGTTGCAGTATCAGTAGAATTTCTAAATCTATATTTATTACCACTATCAGATACAACTACTACCTTATATGTTTTTGATTCTGTAGCACTTCCTGCTGCCCAAGAGTATCCCATATAATCTGCACTGCTTCCATTTATATCATTGGAAGATCCTACGTTAAAACCAGTATTTGTAAACGCAGATAACTTATCTGTTGATGTAGCAGTAGTTTGAGTGCCATTTAAAACAAATCTTTCTTCAGGACCTCTCAAAGGAACGTTATCAAAAGTTTGCCAGTTTTTATTTCCTCCACTACCACTAGCTTTTTTAATCCAAACGCAACTTGAGTGATGTCCCATAGCAATACTTCTATTGCTATCATTACCTGTCCACTCTACACAGTTAAAGAAATCTGATGGTTTAAAAGTTATGTGTGCCATATGTTATCCGTAATTTCCTATGTTTTTAGTGCAAATTGCATAAAACCCTGTTGGTGGTGTATATTCAAATTTTCCATATCCAGCAGCATCTGTTTGCGCTGAAGATATTCCAAATACTGGTTGTCCAAAATTAAACTCACCTCCCGAATTAGGGCTGTTTGTACTTAAATCTCCTATGCAAGGAAAAGCTATTGCATCAGTTTGCATTGCAGCTGGAAAAGTATACCAAGATGTGGGGCTAGCTTCATCAGCATTTCCTGAACCATCTATCCATTGTCCATTTTTACTAAATGTAATTCTATTATTATCTATATCTAAAGCAACGGCTATAATATCACTTGTAGTCCAAGATGGACCTTGGCTTGCGTAATTAGTTCCATTATATTTTACTGTGCCATTATTACGAAATACTACAGACGTGCTCTCTCCTAAATAATCAGATGTTCCAACAGAGTCTGGCCTTGAAACAGCACCAACTAAATTATTGTCAGTACCTGATCCAATGTTTGTAGCTTGATATTCGTAATACCATTTTCCTTTTTCTACTCCCATATTTGCTGGACAAAAAGTAGCTTGACTGTTTCCACCTTGTGTTCTTAAATTATTTCTATCAAATGTTCCTGCCCAATATCTATTAGCTTTATCATTAAATTGAGGAAAATTATTAGAAGGAGTATCATCTCGTTGTGGATTAGCTGCTTCACTATTACTTGTAAAATTGTTACCATTGCCACTAGAATCTAATCCCATGTTAGCAGCATTTTCAAATTTTAAATGAAAACCATTAGTACCATAACTTACTGTAGGATCTGTAATAGCTTTCCATTGACCTGATACACTGTCTGTATTTGCAAAAACAGTAGGTGCATAAATATATCCAGCACACATATAGTAATCTGCAAAATAACTATCACCATCGCCAGTACTAGGAATTTGTTGAGGAATAGTATAATTAACTAAACCCATGTATTCTGAACTTGGATAAATATCAGTTCCCAAATCTGTAACTTTTGTTCCATTAACATACATTTTTATTCTATCAGCAGATGACGACTCGTATGTATTAAATTGTAAAACAACATGATACCATGCAGAGGAATCTCTAAAAACAGTGTCTGATTCAAGATAGCCAATGTCTCCTCCATCATATAATCTAAATCTTAGTTTTGCATTACTGCCAAATCTTAAATAAGTACTATTACCACTGTCATATGCATATATAAGATGATGTTCTGCTCCAATTTCTTGCATTTTTATCCAACAACTAATTGTGTATTTTCTTCTCTCTGCTGCTGGAGCAGAGCTTGGTGTTCTTGTTAAATTACCGCCCATTAACTAAACCTCATTGCATTCTGTATACCGACCGATATTGTAATTGAAAATGCTCTAGCTGAAGTTTGCGCTTGAGCATCGGTAGCAGTAACTGTAAAATTATATGTTGTAGCACTTGTTGCTCCTGACTCTGTCCCTGTAATAGTTGCATTAGTTGCTGCCGTGTTCAATGTTAAACCTCCCGGTAACGCTCCAGAAGTTATACTAAAAGAAGTGGCATCTGTACACGTAATTGTAATAGTTCCAACACTTGCTCCTGCTGCAAAAGTTCCAAGACTACCAGCACCTGTTACCCATGCGGGTTCATCTGAAACTGTTAATAAAGCTGTTCCACTACGAACTGCATTACCGTCTGGATTTTCTACTCGTAAATAATATAATCCATCTACTGGTAATGTAAAAGTAGCTACGATAACTGTACCACTAGTAAAAGAAACAGAATCAGCAGTAACAATAGCTCCAGAAGAATTAATTGCATCAACATAAGGAGTACTTACAAAATTAGTCCCTGTAATAGTTATTGCAGTTTGTGCATTTGTAGCAACTGAAGGATTAATACTACTAATTGTTGGTTTAGTTTCTCCTGGTAAATTAGTTAAATTAGCTCCTGAAATTGCGGGAAGAGCTCCAACTAAATTAGGAGCAGAAAGTGCTGTAAGATTAGCTCCCGATGCTGCGGGCAATGTAGCTGGAAAACGAGCATCTGGAATTGTTCCAGATGTAAGTTGTGTTGCATTAAGTGAAGTTAAACTTGCTCCTGATCCTGACCAATTAACTCCAGCTGAAATTGTAATAGTATCACCTGAACTTCCAAAAGTAATTGTAGTTCCCGATTGAGGTTGAATAGAATTTACTTTAAGAATAGATGTCATGATACTAAAATTTGGCCTTGTTCGTTTGAGCTACTTGAGTTACTTCCCGATAAGTTCATTCCTCTTGAATTAGAGTGCGTGTCTCTTGGAACAATAAAGTCAGTGTCCCAGTACCCAACACATACGCCAGCAGAAAGAGCATTATACCCTGTTATACTACCACTTACTAAA
>Ga0208919_1001160_pt1 | contig 15642 bp, 21 predicted proteins | sample 4_EtaG_FD_184076 | JGI IMG/M metagenome (GOLD analysis project Ga0208919, IMG submission 184076) | Marine viral communities from the Subarctic Pacific Ocean - 4_ETSP_OMZ_AT15127 metaG (SPAdes) (version 3) | ecosystem: Environmental > Aquatic > Marine > Oceanic | place: Pacific Ocean | collected...
AAGTAAAAGAAAAACCAAATATAAGTGAAGATGAATTACATGCAGCATCGTTGCAATATAATTTAAATGTTAAAGATCCAAAAAATATTATGGTTAAAAAAGGTTTTATAGAGGTATTGGACGGTGCAACTGGTTTTATGTTGATAAAAAGAAATGTATTTAAAAAAATGGCATTGGCATATCCTCATTTAAGATTTAAATCTGATCAACATCTAGGTGATCCTCACGACAAAACCTTTGGATATCATGACACGTCTGATTGGAACTATGCTTTTTTTGACACTATGATAGAGCCTGGTACCAAAAGATATTTATCCGAAGACTATGCTTTTTGTCGTTTATGGCAAAAAATAGGCGGTAAAATATATGCTGATATTGCTAGTGGTATGACACATATGGGTAACTACTCATTCAAAGGTAATGTAGGAACTCAATTCTTGCCACAAAACAATAAATAATTTAGTATACCCCGACATGAAATTAGTCGATTTAAAGTTTCAACCAGGTATAGATAAACAAGATACTGCTTATTCAGCAGGAGATCAACGTAAGTATGTTGATTCTGACTTTGTTCGATTTCACTATGGTAAGCCTGAAAGATGGAAAGGTTGGTCCTATCTGCCAAATCCAAATAAAACTATTGTGGGCGTGGTCCGTGATACGCATAGCTGGATTGGTTTAGACGGAACCCGATATCTTGCTTTAGGTACAGACAGAAAATTATATATTTATTCTGATGGCGCAATAACTGACATAACTCCTATTAGAGAAACAGCAGCTTTAACAAATCCTTTTACTACAAATGGTACAACAACTGTTACAGTTACGGATGCAGCTCATGGTGCACACATTGGTGACTTTGTTACTTTTGATTCATTTTCTGCAATAGATGGGTTAGATATGAATAACGAGTTTGAAGTTATTACAGTTCCTTCTGCTAGTACATATACAGTAACTCATACAAGCACAGCTTCTGGGTCAACATCAGGTGGTGGTGGATCAGGAAATGCTAACTATCAAATTAGAACGGGACCTTCTACATCTACTTATGGTTATGGTTGGGGAACATTGTCTTGGAATACGAGCACATGGAATACAGCAAGATCTTCTTCAAGTGTCGTTGTAGACGCAAGAAATTGGTCTTTAGATAATTTTGGTGAAGATTTAATTGCTACTGTTTTAAATGGCGGAACGTTTATTTGGGATACATCAGGAGGTACAAGTAGTAGAGCAACAACATTATCTAATGCCCCTACTGCTTCACGATTTAGTTTAGTATCTACCGACACAAGACATTTATTAATTTTTGGTACAGAAACAACAATAGGCAACAGTGATACGCAAGACGATTTACTATTTAGATTTTCTGATAGAGAAGATGCTACAGATTATACACCAGTTTCTACTAACGAAGCAGGTTCGCTACGTATATCAGATGGTTCTAGAATAGTAGGCGCTGTTAAATCATCAGGTCAAATACTTGTATGGACCGATACATCTATGCACGGTATTCAATTTGTTGGCACGCCTTTTACTTTTGGTCTTAGACAACTTGGTGCTAACTGTGGGCTAATAGCTCAACACGCAGCAGTAGAAATAAATGGTAGATCTTATTGGATGTCTGACAATTCTTTTTATATGTACGATGGTGTTGTAAAAAAAATGCCTTGTTCTGTTCAAGATTATGTTTTTGATGATTTAAGTTACACAAATAAAGCAGACATAGCTTGTGGTATTAATACAGCTTTTAATGAAATAATTTGGTATTACCCATCAGCTAATGCTTCACAAATAGACAGGGCTGTGGCTTACAATTATTTGGAGAACACTTGGTATACTACATCCCTTGCAAGAACTACTTGGCTTGGTGCTTATGTCTATGAATTACCTATTGCTACAGAATATGATACAAGCATAACAGCAAATAATTCTACTATACTTGGGTTAACTGCAGGTGCTTCGTATGTTTATGAGCACGAGAGTGGTAATAATCAAGCAGACGGCACAGCCATATCTGCTTTTTTAACATCAGGTTCTGTTGAAATAGCAGACGGTGACGAACTTATGTCTGTAAGTAAACTTGTTCCAGACTTTGATAATTTAACCAATACCATGACAGCTACACTAACACTTGAACAATATCCTCAATCAGCAGACACTGTTACTACCACTGGATCTATTTCTAATACTACAGAGAAAATTGATGTAAGAGGTAGAGGAAGAGCAGTTAAAATTAAATATCAAACAAGCACTGTAAATGACACTGCTTGGAGACTTGGATCTACAAAGCTACAACTTAGATCAGATGGTAGACGATGATTGATAAACCTTTATATGGAAATCCTTTAGCTGGTGGTCTTAAAACTTTACAACCAGGCATTATAGATGATCCTTTTAAACCAAAATCAGATGACCCTTTGATGCAAGGTTATTATGATTCTGATTTTTATTCAGATAGACAAACAGCGGATTCAATACCTTATACATATGACGGCAAAGAGATGAGAGGGTCAAGCTCAGGAGCAAGTAATTTAAAAAAGTATTTAGAGTCAATTGGTAAGGGTGATTTAATACAATTTCCTGAACAAAATTTAATGAGTGTAGAACTACAACAAGCTGAAAATCCTCCTCCACTTAGTGGCACGTTCAATGGCATGCCGCTATTTCCAGAACAAGGAGTAGGACAAGTAGATACTCCAGAACAATTAATTGAATCTGGACAATTCACACCTGGAGTAGGACAAGATATTTTTGGAAACAATCCTGCGGAGATAGCTGTGCCTTCTAACCCTTACAACAGAGTTGGACAGCAGCTCATGGGTCCTAATCAAGATGAAATGCTTGGAACATTAAAAAATATAGAACAAGGTATAGCGAGTTTAGTTGGAAACTATGGACAGGGCAATAACATGAATCAATCATCAAATTATGGTAATTTTGATAACTTCGGCATTGGTAATTTTTATCCGCCTTACGGGGGAATGTACGGCTAAAATAAATTTTTTATGTTCTATGCCTAGGGCAGGCAATACTTTGTTAGGTTCTTTACTTAATCAAAGTGAGGACATAAAAGTTACAGCAAACAGTGTCGTAACCGAATTAGTTCATCGTATTTTAACCTTACAGGATTTTCCTCAGTATCAAGAATTTCCAGATTATACTGGAGTACACAACGCAGCTAAACAAGCATTTTTTTCTTACTACAAACATTATAAGTGCAAACATGTTTTGGATAGAGGATCTTGGGGCACGGAAGCAAACCTAAATTATCTAAGAGAATTAAAATTAAACAGTAAATTTGTAATACTGTATAGACCTATCTTTGAATGTTTAGCTTCAACTCTTAAAGTCATGAATGTTGAAGAATCACGTAGAGAAGAGATGTGCGATTCTTTACTCAAAAGAAACCGTAACATAGGAGTGTCCATATGGAGCATTGAGAATATACTTAACTCAAAAGAAAAATATAAAATTATTACTTATGATGAGTTAATAAAGTCTCCTAAAAAAACAATTTTTAAAATATTAAAATTTTTAAATGTGCCTGAGTATAAAATAAAAATTAAAAATTTTGATCAGTTTTCCATACAAAATATACAATATAATGACCCTATTCCTGAATGGCATCGTATTAGAACGAACAATATTAAAAAAAATCCTTATGATTACTTGTCTTTGATACCAGATAAAATAATTGAAAAATATGAAAAAACCCATATTATGTTTGATAATTTAATTAAGAGTAAAAATGGCTAGAATAACAATCACACGATTACCAAATGCGACTCCAGAATATGATGCTAGTCAATTTGACCAAATGATTTTATTATTAGATCAAATAATTTTTTTACTTAATACAAACTATCAACAAGATTTAAAAAACGAATCAGAGTCGGAGGCTTTTTTCTTTGGCTAATACGTTTAAAAGTGCAATGGTAGATGTAACTACCACAGATTTAACAACTGTCTTGACAGTTCCCACGGCTAATCCTGGTGCAACGCCACCAGTTCCACCGACTACAGATATAGTAAAATCTCTTTTAGTTTGCAATGACTCTGGTTCAACAACTTTAGTTGATGTTGAAGTTGTCAGAGGTGCAGCAACCTTTGAAGTATTCAAAGCAAAGAGTGTTGCTACAAACACAACCACAGAACTATTGACACAACCTTTAGTTTTGCAAGAAAGTGATATTCTTAAAGTTCAAGCTAATGCTGCCAATCAAGTGCACATCATAGCAAGTTTTCTGGAGATCACGAAAGGACAACTCTGATCAATCTTCATTCGTTATTTATTACTCCCGTATTTTCATTACAATTAAAAGGCCACGAACATCTTATTGATAGCATATATCAATTACGAGAAAAAGATGAGATGGGTATGCCACGATCCAATGTTGGTGGTTGGCACAGTCATGATGAAATATATGATATTAAAAAGTTTCGTCCTTTGGTCGGTGATATATTAAAATACTCTAAAGATTGTTTTAATCACCTAGATGTCAAACACAATTATGTTCCTGAGATGACGGGTATGTGGGCCATGATTAACCCACCAGGATCACGAAACAACGTGCATACACACCCATACAACTATTTATCTGGTGTATTTTATCTTAAAGCTCCTAAAAAGTGTGGAAATATTGTGTTTCTAGAGCCTAAACCACAGTCAGAGGTACTATCACCCCCTAAAACAGATAAAGCTTCTATACACCTCGCTCACAGCGTACAATGGGAGCCTGTTGAAAATTCCTTGATTTTTTTTCCATCATGGTTACAACATGAAGTACAAACAAATAATTCTGATGAAGATAGAGTTATCATCAGTTTTAACATAAATTGGAGAAACGAAGATGCCGATAGTTGAACCTGCTGAATTACTAGGTCACATTACGACTGAAGATGGAAGAAGAATTCCACATTATAAGGTAAAAACTGAAACAACAATTACTCATGCTGATACAGGTGCTGAATATGAATCAGAGTCTGCAGCTCAAGCTGATGTTGATAATCCAGGAACATCTACAACTGCTGAAAAAATTAGAAGAGACGTAAAAATATTCGCCCCTTCTTTAGCAGATATGTTAGGTGAAACTCCTGAGTAATTAAGCGCTACACGCTTCACATTCCATATCAGAATCTAAGCCTGTTACCATAACAGTTGCATTGGAGTTATTTGGTTTACCTTGAATTGTATGTATGTGAGAACTTTTTTTGTGTTCTAATAATTCTTGTTGTAGTCTTTCATTGTCTCTTTCCACTGCTAATAAACGTTCGTGGTAACGACTCACCTTATCAGCAAGGGTAGCTATAGCCTTCAATACTTCTTGATTTTCCATAATATCTCCTTGATTTGTAATTTTTGGGTGAGATCTAATTTAAACATGTGTACAGAATATATCAAGTAATCTTTTTAAAATTGTTTTCTTGACAGAGAATTAGTGTTATGAAAGAGGCAGAAAAAAGAATGAATTTAAGAAATAATTATTTTATTTTAGAAAATGCAGTTACAGATAGATTCTGTGATCATGTTATTGAATATGGTAAATATTTAAAAGAACAGGTTGCAACAACATGGGGATACGACACAAATAACCTAAGTGATTATGATAAAAAAAAATTAGAAAAAACAAGAAAATCTAAAGTTACTTGGATGAGCGATAATTGGATGTACAGAGAAATTCAACCAATAATTCATCAAGTAAATGCACAAGCGGGTTGGAATTTTCAGTGGAGCATGACAGAATCTTTTCAATTTACAAAATATGAAGGCACACAAAAACAACATTATGATTGGCATACGGATTCAGGAGATGCTGATGATAATGGTTTGATAAGAAAAATATCTGCTAGTTTAATTTTAGCTAATGATAATGAATATGAAGGTGGTGATTTTCAAATTTGTATACCTAATCCAAAAGAAAATAAAATAATTAATATTAAACTTAAACAAAAAGGGACAATGATATTTTTTCCTTCTTTTGTTTGGCATAGAGTTGTTCCAGTAACAAAAGGGACACGATATTCATTAGTGTGTTGGAGTGCAGGTAATTTATTTAAATAGGAGAGTATATGAGTTTTGAGAAAAATAAATACGAAGTTGTTAAAAAAGCAATAACAAACGAATTAGCAAGTTTTTGTTTTGCGTATTTTAGTAATAAAAGAAAGGTTGCACAACATTTACAAGAAAGTAAATTTATTTCTCCTTTTGATCAAACTTGGGGAACATGGAAAGATGATCAAATACCAAACACATATAGTCATTATGCAGACATGGTTATGGAAACTTTATTAGAAAGAGTTTTACCAAAAATGATGCATGTAACTAATTTAAATCTTATACCAACTTATAGTTATGCTAGAATTTATAAATTTGGCGATATTCTTCATAGACATAAAGACAGACCTTCTTGTGAAATTTCATGTACTCTTAATTTAGGAGGAGATGAATGGCCAATTTATTTAGACCCAACAGGAAACGAAGGCAATAAAGGTAAAAAAATAATTTTAAAACCTGGAGATATGTTAGCTTACAGCGGATGTGACCTAGAGCATTGGAGAGAAAGTTTTGCAGGAAAAGATTGTTGCCAAGTTTTTTTGCATTACAATAGCACTAGCGGTGCATTAGAAGAACCAAACTTATTTGATACAAGACCTTTTTTAGGATTACCTGCAGAATTTAAAAAACAATGAAAAATTGGGTAGTTCAAATTGGGGGAGATCAACCCTTTCCTTTTCTTGTTATTGACAATTGGTATGATGAAGAAACAGAAAAATCTATTTGGTCTGAGTTAGACTTTTTATCTACTAAAAATAAACAAAATCAATTAAGAGCAGAAAATACAATTGTTGCCCGTAATGAAGATGGAACTTCCAAAGGCAAATCATATAGATGGTATCTCGGTAGAATCTATACAGAGGAAGGTAAAACTTATTCAACAATAATGCAAAAAACAGATTTATTTAGGACACCTAAATTTCATGAAATAATGCAACACATGACACCGCAGTGTAGAAGTTTTTTTGGCAGCGACTACGACACAACTATAATTTCTTATTATGAAAATAATGATTACTACAAACCTCATTATGATAAATTTCAATGGACTTCTCTTATATGGTTTTATCGTGAACCAAAAAAATTTAAAGGCGGTGATTTAAAATTTACAGAGCCAGACTATAAAATTAATGTAAAGCACAATAGAATGTTAATGTTTCCGTGTTATTATCTTCATGAAGTATTACCTATTAAAACAAAAAAATTAAAAGAAATGGGAGATGGACGATATACCATTACTCATTTTTTTTATTCTGCTGATGTTTAAAACAATAATTAATAATTTATCTGTTCCTTATGTAATAGCTAAATTTAATGATCACAATAAAATAAAAGGAAAACTTTTATTAAATATAGATACTTCTGCCCATGAAAAATTAGAGGCTAATGATCAATACTACAGTGATAATATTCATAAATTAGATTGGCATAAAAATAAAGATTTTGAGAGACCGTGGGTAAAACAATTTTTACCTTTTTTAAACACACAGATTTATACAATGATAAAGCCATTAGGTTTTGAAAATTTTACTTTACCTTTTTTATGGTATCAACAATATCTTGAAAATGGTAAACACGGTTGGCACGTTCATAGTGGTAATTATACTGGAGTATATTATTTAGAAATGCCAAAAGAATCTCCTAAAACTCAAATTGTTGATCCTTCTAACATGAATAATGTAATTGACTTAAATGTACAAGAAGGAGATTTTGTTATATTCCCTAGTTTTGTTATTCACAGAGCTCCTAAAAACAAATCACACAAAAGAAAAACAATAATTTCTTTTAATATATACTTTGATAAAATAATTAAAGGTTATGAAAGTGAATGAACTTGAAGAAAAATTTAACTTTTTGAAAACAAGAAAATATGAAAAATCTAATCATCCAGGTATTGAAGTTTTTTATGATAAACAAACGTTTTTAAAAATAGAAAAGAAAACTAAAATTACTATTACACCAGGTAATGTTTTGTTTATTATTAAAAAAGCTTTTGGTCTTAAAGAAGGAACGTTACAAATTTTAAAAGAATCAGAATTACATAATGAAACAAATTCAAAAATGTATTGTGTATTAACTAACTGTCTTTTTTCAGAAAATAAAACTGATGACAAAATATTTATTAGATCGGGAAATAGTAAAGAGGCTTTAATATGACTGTAGAGTACGACGTTGGAACAGGTACAATTTTTGATGTTAACATGAACGTAGAGCATAAGGTAATTGATAATTTTTTAGATAAAAGTAATTTAGAAAAATTAGAAGATAAAGTTATGTCCGCTTACATGCCTTGGTATTTTAATGATCATGTAAACATTAAAGGTGATGATCATTTTCAATTTGTGTATGGTTTTGTTCATCCTGGTGGTGAACCAAACTGTGATGAATTTATGATGAATTTATTAGAGCCTTTTGCTTTAAAATTAAAAATAAAAAATTTTCATAGAGTAAAAGCTAATTTATCAACTAAAACTAACAAGATAATTGAACACGGTATGCATACAGACAGAAGAAACATGAAAGGTAAAACAGGTGTTTTTTATTTAAATACTTGTAATGGTTATACAAGATTAGAAAATGGCGTAAAAATTAAGAGTAAAAAAAATAGATTTGTTGAGTTTGATTGTAATACAAGGCACACAGGTTCTTCTTGCACGGATCAAAAAAGAAGAGTCGTAATAAACTTTAATTATTAATGATTAGTTTTTATGATGTAGATAATAAAATTGATCAATCTATTTTAGATTATTTAAAATCTTACATAGATAATTATATTGTGAAACATAGATGTTGTAATCAATATCCTAATTGTAATCACCCTAAAGAACAATCAAACGCTGATTTGCTAGACACAAATGATTCTGTATTGTCCATGCTTAGAGAAGATATGTACGATAAATTACATAAGTATTTAAATAACACATATTTAGATATATCATATTTAAAATGTTGGGCCTTAAAAAATAAAGGTAGTAATGAAGAAACTTGGCATACTCATAATTTTAACAAAGATATAAAAGAAATATCTTTTATTATGTATTTAGATGAAACGCTATTAGGTACAGAATTTAATACTGATAATTGTTTTACAATAACAAAACCAAAAAAATTTAAATGGCTTTTTTTTAATTCAAATATACCACATCAACCAGAAATAGGTAATCAAGATAGTTATAGATATGTAATTGCTGGAGCAGTGGGTGTTAAAAATAATGAATCAAAATACATAATTAAAAATCTATGGCCCACTCCTATTTACATGAACTTAATCAAAGTACCTGATAATTTTAAAAAGTTAATTAAAAAATTTGATTACGAAAAAATGCCTTCAGGAAACGGTTCTTACACGATTGATAAAAAAATAATAACTAAACTGCCAATTAATTTTCAAAAATTAATTATTCAACAAATTAATAAATACACAAAAGATTATTTAAAAACTAGCGATAATATTAAATTTAAAATTACTACTTCTTGGATTAATGAACATAATTCAAACGACTGGGCTCATAAACATCATCATTCAAATTCAATGTTTAGTGGAGTGTATTACATACATCAACCTAAAAACGGTGGTAATTTAACCTTTCATCAAAACCCTATGATTCCAAATGTAAGTTTTTTGACTACTGAATTAGATTATAAAGAAACAACTGAAGCAACAGCTCGTGAATTTCAAATTGAACCAGAAGATGGTCTATTAGTAATATTTCCTTCGTTTGTTTCACACAGTGTTCAAAAAAATAAATCTACAGAAAAAAGATATAGCCTAGCATTTAATGTTTTTATTGAAGGGTCTTTAGGATTAGATGAAGGTAAACTTAACTTTTATTAGATAATTGATATCTATAAGATAATCCGACAAAAGGTTTTTCATTAATATTTTGAGTAATAAAAAAATTAATATAAGACGGAAAAATAACACACTTACCTTTTTCTAAAAAAACAGCCCATCTTCTTTTTTTATGTCTTCCGTATTCATGTTCAAATATAATATCGCAAGGTTCTTTTCCTGTGTCTGCACAATATATAACAGATATATCAGGAGAGTTTTCATAGTCCCATTCGTCAATATGATTATGTGATCCTATACTTTCATTTTTTTCAAGATATATACCTGAAATATGATTTGAAATTAAAGTTAAATGATCTTTAATTTCTGTACTGTAAGTGTCTCTTATGTAATCATTTAACCAAGTTATATGTTTATGTAAGTCTATTTTAAAATAATTATTATCAGAATACCAAACTTCAGGACGCCATCTCTCTCCTTTTTTCTTAGCTTGTTTTATGTGATTTGTTATTTTTTTATTATCAATTAATAAATTTTTAGAAACAGTATGAACTGAAACAAATTCTTCTGAAAGAACATGCTTTTCAAAAACATTGTAAGGTTTAATTATTTCTAAATGTCTATCCACGCAGATGTTTCTGGGTTCCATTTTTTATTGTCATCCGCTCTTACCCATCTAAGATTTGCTTCATCCCAACTGATTAAGTAATTTATTCCGCCTTCAGATGTTACTGTTGGAGGAGCTACGGGACAATCCCAAGTACAAGTTGTTTCATTTAAAACGTGAGAGTCAAAAGGTTTTGGTGGGATAAAAGCATCTCTGCCTGGATCATATGTATAACCAGTTGATGCAGGGTTTTTTCTAAATGCTTTTGATTGATCGCCTTCAGAAGTCCAATTACCTTCAGAATCAACATTATAATATTTTCCACCTAAGGTGTTTCTAGAAAACTTTTTCCAATTTGTATAACCGTGTACTTCTGTTAAAAAAGCAATTCCTATAGCTTCGGATTCGTTTCCGTTTTCGTCTTGAGTATCTGAATCAGCTACAACCTCGCAACTAACTACTACATTACTATCATTTAATTTTGCAAAATGTGCCATACTATTGAAACTTATACCTTACAATTACAACTCCAGATCCACCAGATCCACTTCTACCACCTATACTAGATACAGCACCTCCACCAGATCCGCCGCCTCTGTTTGCAGTTCCAGCAGCACCTGTACTACCGCCGCCACCAGTCCCACCAGGGGCAGAACTACCTTGACCATAGTGAGCCCAATAACCACCGCCTCCGCCACCAGCGTAAGCTACAGAAGAGCCTGAAATATTTGTTGATGTACCAGCTCCACCAGATCCGCCAGCACCAGGGCCTGAATTACCACCTCTACCATTTCCACCAGAAGCATTGGCTCCACCGCCTCCGCCACCAGCACCTTGGTTTCCTTGAACATTTCCTTGTCCACCAGGATTTCCTTGAGGAGGAGAAACAGGGGGAGTATTTCCATTACCAACAGATCCACTAGGTTGAGATTTACCTCCACCAGATCCGCCAGGTCCACCATTTTTAACAGGTATATCAACTCCTGCACCAAAACCACCAGCAGTAGAAGTGACACTAAAAGCAGAACTAGGGTTTCCATTATTGCCTTTGTAGTAACCAGGAGGAGAAGATCCTGCTCCACCAGCACCTATAGTAATAGGATAATCTTGTGCAGATACAGAAGTACCACCAGTTGCGGGTTGAGGAAAATTAATTCTAAATCCACCTGCTCCACCAGCACCACCATATCCAGATCCACCAGATCCACCTCCAGCAACAATTAAATATTCTACTGAAGTTGAACCTGCAGCATTACCTGCTTGTGATACTGAAAAAGTTCCTGAAGAATTAAAAGTATGAATTTTGAAATCACCAGAAGTAGAAATAGTTCCACCAGTTGCTGTTACAAACTGTGCGTTAGACTGTCCTTGTAAATCAGACATTGCAATTGCACCAGAAGGAGTCTCTGCTAATGTTCTAACAGCAGTAGCACCCATATTTATAGTAGTACTAGAAGGTGAAATATCTAATTCAGTATTAACTTGAGAAAGTGAAATAGTACCTGAAGGTAAAGTCATTTTTAATTACCCTTTAATTCATCAACCTGTTGCTTTAAATCCTTAATTGCTTCTATCAAAACAGAACATATTTTTCCATAATCAACAGATTTTGTTTTAAGTTCGTCATCGGCTGTTAATACAACTTGAGGTAAAACCTCTTCCATATCTTGAGCTAATACTCCAACTTGTTCTCTAGCATCATCTATATCATTTCTTTTATAGTAGACACCTTGCATTTTCATTACTTTAGATAATGCATTATCAATATTTTTTACATCTGTTTTAAGTCTTTTATCGGAGAAAGCTGTTACATCATTATTGAAAGTTGCTGCACCAGCAGCTGACATATCTAAAACTAAAGCGTTAATTATACCACCACCATCATTACCTTCCAATTTAATATCTTTATCTTGTACATTTGCTGCTAATACTAAATCACTAGATGAATTTTTTATTCTACCAATAGCCGTGCCGTCATCTTTAAATATTACATCGCCACCATCAGCATCTAATATAATATCACCAGCAACATCTAAAGTTAAATCGCCAGATGATAAATCAATCTCTGTGCCATCAATTGTAATATTGTCGATAGTAACACCTGCATCAGCATCTACGACACCACTGAATGTTCCTGTTGTTGCAGTCACACCAGCGTTAAATGTAGCAGCTCCTGCTTCAGACATGTCTAAAGTTAAAGCAGTTATAGCACTAGCATTATCATCGCCTTTAAATATAATATCTTTATCTTGTACAGCTGAAGTAATTACAAAATCACTAGATGAATTTGTAAAGTTACCAACACCTGTACCTGCAATAGAAAATTCAATTCTATCATCAGTTGATGAAATTATTTTAGTGTCTCCATCAGTATCTAAAACTAAATCTTGACCATTAAGATCATATGATCCGCCTGAAGAAAAAACATCATACCAGTTTGTACCATCTGTAGAAACAAGACGAGTCGTGCCGTTAGCTATTGAAAGTGTATTACCTGAAGCTCCAAGTCTTGCAGTCATTGCATAAGGACCAGAAGATCCTGAATCAGTCGTTGCGTTAGTAATTAAATACATTTTTTGAGTAGCTGGGAATTGAGCTATTCTTACTGCACCATGTGCACCCGTTAATCTTATGTGAGCATTTCTTGCTTGGTTATTAGCTTGTGATTGTGGACCATCAGCGTTTGTTAACGTTGTTACAGCATTATCGCCGCACGCAACATTTACTACACCAGCAATACTAAATTCTAAAGATTGTGAAAAATTGTTGTTGGTAATAGTTCCCCAAGTTCCAGAATTTTCTCCCGAACCTTGAAGCTCTATTCTCAAACTTGTTGAATAAGTTGACGCCATTTTTTATCTCCTATTTAAAGTTTTAGTTATTATTTTAAAGTTTGTCAAAACTTTTATGCGGCTTTATGAACTTCTGTCCAACTTATATCCGAGTTAGAATCATCTACTTGGTCCCAAAAAGTACCTTGTAGGGTTCCTGTAGTACTTGTAGCAGAAACTCCAGTAAGTGTCAAAGTAGAACTTCCTGTTATAGTTACAGTGCCTGATGACGCTGTTGAAGAAACACCTGGTAATAGATAGCTTGTTTCCTGTGATTCTTCTCCCAAACTAGAAGTTAACGAGGTTCCTGTAACACTTACTATAGCTCCAGCCGTTGCTGTAGCAGGTGCTGCAGTTATAGTTAAACCATTTGCTGTAAATTGATTTGCATCTTGAGCAGGAGTATTTGCCGTTCCTCCCATAGCAGAATGTTGAGTACAATAATAATATAAAGTAGGTGCACCACTAGCTACTGTTATTTGAGTGTACGCTCCTGCATACCCTGGAGTTCCATTTACAGTAACACCAGTTGTATATTCTGACCCTCCTGCATGCGTACCATTTGGTGTCTCACTAAATCTAAATGGATGCCCTTGATTAGTGTAGTTTGACTGATCAAATCTGTAAGTATTTCCTTCTGCTAATTCTAATGTATCTTGTTGAATACCATCAACAACATATTTATTTCCACTAGATGTGCTTACAACAGTTACAGTTTTTGTAACAAAACCGCCAACACCGACGACATTAACATCTGTAGAAGCAACTTCAGTGCCAAGACTACCAGTTAAACTAACACCTGAAGGTGAAACAACAGAAGTACCTACAACACTTAATGATCCAAGACTTGAAGTAATAGCATTTCCTGATGGAAAAGCTGTTTTACCGATTACAACAGCGGAAGTTCCTATACTGATATCTAACTCAGGTTCACTTGCTGCAACAACAGTTACTTGTGAATCACCAGATATTGAAAAAGTTCCTATTGACGAGGTAGCTGAAACACCACTAGCTTGAGCAAAACCGCCAATCACTCCAGCAGCAGAAGTTAATCCTACACCTGTTGTTATACTAGGATCAACACTTGCACTCACCGTAGGTGATGTTGTAGCCGTTGTTGCTTGAGCACCTGTTAAAGAATATGAAGTTTCTAAAATATTCCAGAGGTTATCTCCCCATCCAATTAATTCACCTGTGACTTGATTTGCTCCTCGGTTCCATCCAGACTGACGAACACCTTGAGCATCCTCGTCACCTACTTGTGATGTTAAACCAATACCTGTAAGAGTATGTGTTGAAGATCCAGTTATTGTCTCTGTACCTAAAGATGATGTAATAGCATTACCAGAAGGAGTTGTAATTTGATTACCAATTGCTGTAACTGTTCCTACAGATGAAGTAGTACCTAGTCCAGTAGCTGTAAAATTAACACTAATTACTGGAGCTTCTTCTCCTAAAGATGAAGTTAAACCTGTACCTGATAATCCATTGCTAGTTGTTAAAATAAAGTCGCCATTGTTCCATGACGCTGCATTCCATCCTAATGGAATTGTTGTGCCTACACCTCTGTTCCATCCAGTCAGTAATTGATTATCGACAATCGTCGGATTAGGCATTGTGCCTAACGATGATGTTACTGCGTTACCAGTCGCTGCATACTCACTTGCTTGAGTAGCATCTCCTATACTAGATGTAAGTTGGTTTCCTGTTACTTCAAAAATATTTGTTGTGACAAGCGATACAGTTCCAACTGTAGAAGTGAGACCCTCACCTGAAGCCTCGACAGGTGCTTGTTGATTCCAAGCACCTGAGTTCCAGGTTTCTCGGCCCCATCCTTGGATAGAGGCCATAATTTATCTCCTATGCGATCCTTAGAATTGCTGCTGTTGCTTCAGCTGCAGGGAACGTAATTGTAAATGTTCCTGAAGTAGAAGTTTTCACTGCACCAAAATCTAGTACACAAACAGATGCATTGGTTGTCAAACCAGATACAGTTGAGTTGTTATAAATTACAGCAGCTTGTGCTGAAATAGTTGCACTTGTAAATGAAATATCAGCAAAATCACAAACAGCAGTATCACCAGATAAAGTAGGTGTTACAGATGTTAGTGCGCCTCCTCCCTCAGAATATGTTCCTGAGTTAGCTACTTCATCAGTACCTGAGAAAGCAGTTGTTGATTTACTTAAAGTTGCTTCGTTGTCGTATAATGCTAGTTTAAAAGTATTCCCCGTCGTTGCCGTAAAATTGTGTAGGCCTTTCAGGATCTCCACTTTAAAACTGTTACATACAGCTTGAGTAATTGCCATAATAATCTCCTATGGGTTCCTTGATTCGAGAGGGATACGAATAACGCCG
>Ga0208919_1001162_pt1 | contig 15634 bp, 31 predicted proteins | sample 4_EtaG_FD_184076 | JGI IMG/M metagenome (GOLD analysis project Ga0208919, IMG submission 184076) | Marine viral communities from the Subarctic Pacific Ocean - 4_ETSP_OMZ_AT15127 metaG (SPAdes) (version 3) | ecosystem: Environmental > Aquatic > Marine > Oceanic | place: Pacific Ocean | collected...
CTTTGTACTACTCCCGGTCGGGATAGCGTTCCTGCTGTCCTTCGGGGAAGGCGTAGCTGTACCCACCATCAGGATCAGCGAATACCTATCGCTGGCATTGACCTTGGTGTTCTGGCTCGGCGTGATCTTTGAGTTACCGCTACTGATGTACTTGCTTGCCAAGCTGCGACTTGTCTCGTACCGGCGGTTCAAGAGGATCAGGAAATTCGTGCCTCCTGTAAGCATCATAGTTTCAGCGATCATCACGCCGACTTTTGATATCGTCAACCAGCTTTTGCTTGCCGCTCCCATCATTGTTTTGTACGAGGTCGGGCTGCTGCTTGCGTGGCTGGCTCAACCCGGGAAAGGAACACTTGTGCTTCGGAAACTTAGAGACTTGTTGATCGGACTCTTGCGACGCATTGCCGTTGTCCTAATCCTTGTACCGTCACTGTTAGCAGGGGTGCTTTACGTGATTGCCCTGTCGTTCGTGTTTCTCTGGAACGGACACTTGTCTACGGACAACCCGTCTAAAACTAAGGACAGGTTGGACAGAGGGTACAATGCAGTACTCAGGGGGATCGCAAAGGTGGTGAGGGTAAGCCAAAGAGAAGGGAGTTAAATGCGCGCTAGGTATGATGGTTCATGTGGTCGTTGCGGCAAGCCATTTTATGCTGGCGTAGATGAAATCAAAATGACTCCCGAAAATGCTTGGGATCGTGGTGTCTGGCATCACGAAGATTGCAACAGCAGAGAAGGATTGAGTAATGCCAAAGGTGGGGAAAAAGAAGTACCCGTACACAACAAAGGGTAGGGCTGCTGCCAAGCGCGCTGCCAAGAAGAAGATGAAGCCGCGAAAGAAGTAAGCCTATGAGTCGTTATACCTGGCAGAAATGGATGGCTGTAACTAACGGCCTGATCGCGTCAGGCGTATGGGTCACGCTGATTTATCTGGTGGTGACGTGAGCACTTCACTATGCTGCCTGTTCGATGCTCACCCTGACTGCGCTTACGAGAAGTGCGGGTGTCAGTGTCACTGTTGATCGAGGTAAGTAACCCCGACCGCTAGTGCGCTCCATGCGTGGCCTGAGATGCCCTTGAGTGGCCCAATGTGGGTGGAGTAGCCGCAGTTGTCGTTGTTGTTGAGCGCACCTAAATCACAGTGGCAGTCACCGCACGGATCGTGGTCACGCCCTACCCAACCCTTGCCCTTACAGGTCTGACACTTTTTCCCGCCAATAGCTACCTCGTCACCGCCGAAGCGGTCGATCAGGGCTTGGCGCACGTTGCTGTCTTTGGCAGAGGCTACACCACAGAGGTGCGTCTTGATTGTCGGGCGCAAGATGTAGGTCGTCTGACCGTCATGGGCTTGTTGGAAGCGTCCGGTCCATCGGACTGTCTCAAACGTGTCCCTGCCAACAGCCGTACCGTAATTCCCGATGTCTTCAATGACGAGTGGTACAGGGACGAACTGCCACCGATCACCCGTGTCTCCCAAAACCTGCGATAGACGATTGAAGTCGGACACTGGAGTTGTAAACACACTCCCGCCCTTTATCACCATGAGTAGGTTCTCGTTGCCGTCCCAGCCCCACTCAGTCGGTACGCCGTCCTCTAGCAAGCACCATCCAGATTTCGTAGGGCCAGGGTCGATTGCGAATACTTTCATTTTTTCTTATCCACTACACAGGCGACGGTTATAAACACCAGACCGAAAAGGGCAATCCCGAATATCTTCTTCTTCATTCTTCTCCTATTTGTAGTGGCTAGAGCAACACGCCCTGTGCCAGTCGGTTTGCTGAGATCTCGCAGTAGCGTTCTTCTATCTCGATGCCGATTGCGTTACGGCCCAAGTCCTTCGCCGCCCTGAGCGTGGTTCCTGATCCCATGAATGGATCGAGGACGGTCGAAACGTCATCGGGGGCTTGCTGGATACACCACTGAAATAGACTGACGGGCTTCTGTGTCGGGTGAGATCGGGTCGGCCCTGTTTGGCGGTGTCTTGTGAACTTACGGACAGCGGCATCAAGTGAAGTCCACGCCAATTCGCAATCAGCAAATGAGTCCCGCCCGTTGTCTTTATCCCAAACCAACCAACCACGACCGTCAGGTAGGTCCGAAGCGAAGTAATTACCGCCCCACACGATGGCGACTTGCCCCATCGCTATGACTTGCCTTAATAGTTCACCCGTAGGTCTGAAGTCCCAATTACCGCCGCCGTGTTTCTTTACCGATTGCTCTAACCAACCCTTACCGAACCCAAACAGAACGCCCCCATACGGCGGGTCAGTCAGCACGAGGTCCACAGGGTCCAGCGTCGGCAGTACGTCACGACAGTCCGCGTTGTAGATCGTGATGCCGTCCTGTTCGTAGTAGGGCTTCATGTAAACCTCGATATGAGCCACCCGGCTTCTATTGCTGCGAGTCGTTCCAGTGTAGTCGGGTTCGTTAGTTGCTCGTGGCACATGCGACAGACAGCAACGAACCGCTGGCCCTGCCTGTCTGCCTGTTCTCCCGGCACGATAGCCCCTCCTGCGCTGCGAGGGAGGGCTTCATGCACGTCGATGCTTCGGGTTGTGCAGTTGTCCCACGAGATTTCGCATACGGGGTTGTCGGCCAGGAACTCGGCGACGAACTTGCGCCGTTCCGGTGCTACTGCTTTCCGTTTCGCTGACTGTCGCGAGATCGGCGTGCGAGTGAGTTGCTTGGTGCTACGGGTTAGCATCTTTGAACGCGGTAGCGAAGCCTTGCGGCGTAGCGGAGCGCGCCGTTTTAGTGGCATCAGTGTCCCCTCCAAACTTACTCCACATAGCGGAGCCTTCACTTGCAAATACAGGACTCTTCTGGGGAACCTGGAAGTCGCCCCAAAGCTGAGTGCGTTTCGTATACGGGTCGCCGTATTCGTTCGGATCGAAACGAAACGCCGGGTTTCCAAGCCATCGCACAATCCTGCCAATCGGATTCTCTAACGCCCACCACTTCGGACGCACTGCGTGAACGATACGGATACATGCGTCGGCAACAGCCAGCCCTTCTCTGAGGTCATCATCGGTGCGTTCCCACCGTGCGCCCGAACTTGCAAACACCGTGCAAGGTGGTGCAGCTAAGACTCCCTGCACGAGGCCGACGTAATCACGAACATCATTCTCTCGACCAGGCCAGAGGCGTGCGTCACCGCCGGTCTTAATATCTACGACTTCGACGGTATACCCGGCCTCCCTGTACGGCTTTGACCAGGAGCCAGTGCCTCCGCAGAGGTCAAGAATTATTCCGCGCACTATCCATCCTTCGTAATGTTCTGACGTTAAAGAAACCTTGAAGTCCAGGTTCGTTCAGCATAATCAGGCGAGCGTACTCAGCACGAAAGTCGTTCGACAACTTGAACGGCTCTTCGCCACTGGTCCCTGCTTGCAGGTGTAGCCAGCGCATCCGTTCATAGATCAACGACACCCCGCACTTCTGGAGTCCGAACTGATTCTTAACCTGTAAGGACAAGCGCACGATCATTTCGTAGACGCGAGGGTTGGCCTTGTGGAACGCGTTGAACCGCTGGCGAATGGTTGCGTCAGGGGTTGCAGCGATGCGCTCTTGCCATGTGTTGTCGATGTTCCCGAACTTGGTGTCTATCGTTTCAGGCACAGCATCTTCAGTAACGCTGCACAGGCGACACCGGCGTACTCCAAACAGGTCGCCTCGGAAGTCGTGGCTGCACTCGTCGCTCATTTGTTCCAGTTCCTTGACTTGCAGTCGGGGCAAGCCTTCGGGTTCGGTACACGGGGCATCCAGGCGTAGTCACACTTCTTGCAGGTGACTTCGGTCAGGTTTGTCATATCTCTCTCCTTTATTATTACTCAGATAATAGCACACACTTAGGTTAGCTTTGGACGCACCCTCCGCAAATGACCGGGCCTGATGAGGGGCAAGACTTGGGCTTCCAGACGCACCCTGAGTAGCCCTGAGTGGCCCGGAGAGCCACGTCTGAGGCGGCGCACCAGTGAAGACGCTCATGGAACATATCGAGACGCTCTCCGATCACCGGGTCAGGGTTCATCGCGGTGTATGCCGGGTCATCTCGTATGTTCATCCAGGCGTTGTGAAGCCATTGGATGTCGGCGCGTACACCGGCAACGGTCGCGTAGCGTTCAGTTGTTTGTTTCATTTACGTTGCCTCCCCCTCCTGTGCAACGACAGGTAACACCAACCGCATTCATCGACTCCTGTTTACAATCCCCGATCAAGTGGATCATATGCCCACACTCAGGGCAAAGTGCCAAAATTCTATTTTTAGTAAAGAGAGCCTCGTCTAACATCAGAGCCTCACGTATCTCATCCTCAGTGTAGGTATCCTTAAAATTTTCCATGGAATCAAAGTTATATTCTCTAGGCATGTCCAAGTTCACTTTCATCTTTCCACCACGGCATAACATCTTCATCAGTGTTATGCGGTGTTACGTTTTTGTTATGCGCAGGGGTCGTAACACTGGCCCCCCTTACAGGGGCCATATGTGTTACGCCTTCTTCCTCTGATTCTGAGTGAGTTGGTTCATCTTCGATGTTATGTGCCATTAACCCCCATGCTCCACTCCCGACGCTCTGAACAAAGCGTGTGTTCCTCCCCCGGTTAAGAGGTGTGCGAACGTCAGCCTCTTTCACGTCCAGTTCTTCAGCGATCTCTTCCACCTTCAATACTCGCCCCCGCAATACCGCAGCAATCCGGTCAGCCATGATTAGTTTCTTGGAAAGCGTGGGAATTGATGCCATATCTGCGCTGACGTAGCGGATCGAATCCTCGTTGACCTCAAGGTTGAGCGCGAAAGGTTTGGGCCTCTGCCCTAACGTATTGATCTTGTTCGGGATCAACCCAACCGTGTTGCTGTCCTCGTCACGTTTCATCTGCCATACGATCCTCGGCAGGTTGCGGTACATCACCGACCCCAGAGGTGAATCCTCTGAGCCTTTGCTGACGTGGGTCAGGCCGACAATGGCGCACCCAGGTATTGACGAGGAAGCTGAGAAGAATACGCGTGCAGTCTCGGCATCGTTGGGATCGCTCCCGGCTGACCCGACGAGGCTGTCGATCACGACCATCTTCACGTCGAACTCAACGACTATGCGCTGAATGGCCTCGATGTTCTCTGCCAGTGCGCCACCCATACGGCGGTAGATGAATCGCTCTTGCCATGCAGGATCAAGGTTCGACCCTCTTGCAAGTGAATGTGCTGTCCCGATCACATCGTCAGGACTTGCCTCAAAATCGACGTAGAGCGACGAGAAGGGTTCATCCACCCGAAGACCCGGCACAATGCTCTTCCCTGCGCCTCCGCTTACGCAGACCGCCGTGTAGAGGGTGCTCTTGCCCGCGCCCCCGTCGGCGAAGCAGGTATTCACGACCTGGCTTTTGACCAGGGGCCATACCAGCCACGGCGGTTCGGGCTTCGGGGTATACGACGCAGCGGTGTGCGTCTCTCCGTCGTGACGCAGGTGCTCGGACGTTTCAAAGACGACGTGCTGAACGTACTCGGCCCAGGAGTGCGGCTCCCGCTCGCGTAGCTGCCGTAACAGGTCGATCTTCCCGCTACCGGATTGCAGGTTCAAGCGAACCGGGCCGTAGATCACGCCGTTCATCTGCGTCCAGAACGTGAGGAAGGTGTGTATCCCCTGCCGATCCTTGTAGATGCCCTCTGCCCTGATCGTGACCTTGCTGTCGGGCCAGAAGAACTTGATTGAGTTCGGCAGGGTCGTGTCCATAGTTGGCTTCGGGATTGCTGCCGGGACGATGCCTTCTTCTGCCATGATCTCGTCGATAGATTTAGATTTCTTAGCCATTACCTGTCCTTTGCAGCAGCGTTATCACATCGCCGCTCTCGTTGCATGTGAAGCAGTAGAAATGCTGATCGTCGATATAAACGGCGAACGATGTCGGGTTGTCGCCGTGATGCAGGGGACACTTGCCCCTGCCGGTGTTGCCGTGCCAGCGCATGGTCGTGACCCGGTTGGCTATGTCCTCGATGCGGGTCTGCGCCTTGATCTGGGCGATGTTGTTCTTCTCGATGAATTGCCTCCTGTAACCTTCGGGCCAGTAGCCGTGGTCGCGCGCCCAACGCACACCGTACTCGACAGCCTCGTCAGCTTCCATCCCGAACTCTGCCATGAGTAATGCCCAGTGTTTGGTCGCCGCCTCGAAGTCCTCAAACGCTGTTGCCCAGTACCCTGCTACGTCGTTTCGGTACGTCGGCAGAGTCGGCTCGTAAACGTAGCCAGGATCATCCCATTCGGGGAGCCATTCACTCATTTGCTGGCACAGGGATTGAGCAGTCGGGACACATTTCCACATGCCTATCTTTTGTTTCGCTCTTGCCGTGGAAGTGACCCTCGCAGGACTCGATGCAGAGGCACCGGGGGCAACTCTTAACCGTGGGCGACCACCCGCAACGACACTCTAATCCGTAGAGGCCGTCGCGGAGGCCGTTCTCCCCACAGTGAGGGCATAACGCCGTCATTCAGTTTCTTCTTCCGGGGCCGGTGGCGGTGCGCCGTGCTTCAACTCGTACAGGCCGTCGAACCACATCTGTCGCAACCAGTCCACCTGCTCGGTCGTGAACAACTCGGATGAGGCGTTCGCTGCGAGCACTTGGAGCATCAACCCTGCCTCCTTCACACCGACCTGCTTCTCAATGCTCTCGCGTTGAGCGTCACGCTTCGGCTGCTGGGGCGGGTCGATGTGCTCCCCGTACTCGGGATTATCGGCCTCGTTGTAGTAGTCTCTTTTCGGTGGGTTGTTCGCCCAATCTGCGGTCTGCTCCGGTGTGACAACAGGACCGGCAGGGCCGGGAACCAGGTTGCCTTGCGGGTCGTAACGTGCCACCTGACCGTCGGGGAGGACGGCTGACACGATGTCAAGGTACGGTCGGTTAGGGCTGTTGTCCTTAACTGTCCAGACCACTAGATATTGCGACCCGACGTTTAACTGCATGTTCGGCTGATCCCTGGGTGCTTTGTAGAACCCGTCGATCTCTCCGAACGCCCAAGAGTTGCCCCACTGGGGGTTGCCAAGTCTCGTCACGGTTAGCAGTTGCGGTCCGTGAGTTGTTCGTTCGTTCTGCGTCATCTCTTATCTCCTTGCGCCATTCGGCGCACCTCTTTGCGTATTAGTTTCTTCCTTGCCCACTCAGCACCGAGCAGTAGCCTTAATTCCAAAGTCAAAGTCATTCCAGACTTACATTCCGTACATTCTGGACAGTTTGATTTGGTGCTATTGCCGGGAATTGTCAACTGACCTCGGTTTCGCCCTCCCAGGATGAACAGTTCTTGCCTTCGCAATCGGGATCGCATACTGATCGCCTTGATCCTCGTATTTTTTGACTTCCCGCATGTCGAACTGTCTCGGTGGCGGCGGCTTCGGCTCGGTGAGCAGCTTCTCAAAATCGGCTGGGGCCATCACCTCGGCCAGAACCGCTAGAGGCCCGTCCAGCGACTTCTCCCATTTAATAGTGGGCTTGCATGTGACTTCGACACCTGGCCCCTTTGCGAACGTTTGAGGTTTGACCTCCTTACCAGTTTCCTCAGACCGACGTTTCGCATCGTCAGCCAGTTTCCGAAACTCAGCAGTTATGTCGTTTTCAATTTCGTGGCGTTCCATTTCCGCGTCGCGCACGTCGGCATCAGCCGACCGCCACATCTGGAGCAAGTGATCTAAGTTACTCATCTCGTTTCTCCTTTCGGACGGATAGTGGCTGGTCGAAGTGTGCATCGCGAGCCTTGAACCAGCCTTCCAAATCCCCGTACTTTTGCATATCCTCCGGTGTCGGTTTGTCCCATCGTCGGGCCTCAGCTCGGAGCCACGCATCCTCGTGGCGTAACTCGTCATTCTGCCAGTCGAGCATGGCCTGTCGGTCGTCCTGATCCCCGCCTGAAAAGTCGGGCGGTACGGTATACCTGCTCATTGCATCTGCTCCTCTCGTAATTGATCCAGGTAGTGGTCGGCTGCGCTGACTGCGCGCTCGACCATCAGGTCGTGGCAGCAGCACTCGTGGCCTTTCCGGTCTCCAAAGACCAATGCCCTCCCACATGCGTCATGTAATACGTCGCGAGCGTTCTCGACTGAGACATTTACGAACGTGTGATTTCCGTCATAGTCATGCTCGATATAGTCGGTGTCCTCAAGCGGACAGCCCTCCATGTGTACCCCGTCCCAAGAGCGGCTGAAGTCACTCATGCTTGCCCCTCCTTGTCGAGCGCAGCCAGTAAAGCTGCTGCTGCTGTAGCAATCTCGCAGTATGTCAACGCCTGTTTCCGGTAACTCTCGGCGAATATGTCGGTGCTATTTGAAACCTTCATCGCACTCTCAGCGTTTTGCAGCGCGCGACGTGCGATGCCCTCGTATTCTTCTCGCATCTCTAGTCCCTCTCGTTATTCAGTTGGCGAGCAGTTTCCTGTTGGAGCAGGTTGAACTGCTCGGTTGACAGATGCGCGCGGGCCACGCTTACGAATACGCCTTGATGCGACCTGGCCCTTGCCTCCTTACTGGCCCTATTTAAGTGACCCATAGACCTGCGGAGGGCATCAATATATGACATGATGTACCTCCTGGCCCCCTCTGCATTAACGACCCACATCCTTTCGGTCAGCAACTCATCTTCCGGTATCGCATTGGACTCCAGCCGCGCGTGATGACGATCAATGTTTACGTCTAGCGCGATGAGCCTTTGCTCGTGGCTTGCGATTTCGTCGGACAGATCAACCGCCGACAGTCCATCTATCGACAGCAGTTGCCCATGTTCGTCGCGCTCTAGTTCTTCTAGTTCCATTTGTCCTCCAATCTGCCGGGTATCAGCCCGACCTCTGCGTAGATTACTACTATCGGATTCCAGATTCAACTGTGCGTGTCACCTGGCCTTTCTTCCTGCCTCCGCTCGCGCATCTGCGATCAGGCGTTCGAGTCCATCCATCTTGTGGTCAACCTCGACCCGGTCGTCGATTACCTGCTGGGGCTGCTTGGGGTGCGGGAGGCCGAACAGGAATCCGGGGCCGTTGCCTTCCTCGTCCTGGCTGACTTCGATAGTAAAGTCCTCGGCATAATCTCTCAGCTTGACGGTGAACGTGGGCCAGTATTGACCCTCGTATTCCCCCTGCGCCAACTCGACTTTGGTGATACGTGCGCCTAACAGCGCGCCGTAGTAGTCCTGATAGAACTGTTTCGAGTCCATCGGTTACTTCCCCTCTGCCGCGGCGATTACGACGCGGGCTGCGTTCATCAGTGGCCTGAGATCACCTTCGTCCATGTCGTACCAGTCGAGCAGGTCGGTCAGTGCCTCCTTCATGGCGGGGTACGCGTTGTGACGTATGACGAGTTCCTGCCCGTAGTTGTACCGGCCTTGCCCGTTCATAGTGCCAATCAGTTCGGGGCCGTGTTCGCCGTCTAGCAGCAACTTCCCGCTGCCGAAGCCAGTCGGCTCGTAGTCCAGAGTAATCGGCCCCGGTGTGTGCTGTGTCATTTGTCTCAGTCCTTTCCCGCCGTTCAGGGCGGCTCCTAGTTTATGTGCTAGTCGCACATGGTCAGCGAGGCAACGTCGCCGCTGCCGCGCTGAACGCGTGGGTCTAACGTGCGTATCGGTTGCGTTTTGCGAATCGGTCGGTTGCGCCGTCCAGGTTGCGGTCGAGCATCCCGCTTACCATCGCGCCCTCGTCGCCGCGCATGTTCAGGGCGATGTATACGACTTCCGCGCCCGGTGCTGCGTTCTGGAAGCTGCGCCGTTCGCCGTTGATCTCGGTCGGTTTCACTTCGGCCCGCGATAGGGTCAGCCGGGTCGCGTGATTCTCGCCGTCCAGGATCGGCTTCAGGTTGGATAGCACCGCGTCGATGAAGGCACTAGACCCGCCTATGCGAATCGAGTCAGTGCCGTACTTCGACCCGCTGGCCTTGTACGGGATCGGGGCCATAACCGCGAGCGGGTCGGCTCCTGGCTCTAGTGCGGCCCACTGTTTCAGGGCCTCGGCTTTCGTAGTCATTAGGTTCTTGATCCTCTCGCCCGGCTATCAGGCCGGGATTCTGTGCGGCGGGTTCGCCGCCTGTCGTGATACGAGTGTATCAAATTACTACTATCGCCGTCAGCGTTACCGGGTGACGGTCCCGGCTGGTTGTGTTTATCGTGCCGCGGACTACGGGCCGCGACTCCCGGTGGAACTAAACGAGAACGCTCGCGTAGAACTCGGCCCACGTGGGGTTGCCTTCGGCCCTGATTAGTTCCCGCACGTATTCCACGCCGTCGGGTGTTAGTGGGTTTTCTAAGAACACGCCGCATACATCACAGTGGGCAGGAGTGTCAGACTCGCCGCCGCCGTCGGCGTACGGGCCTTGTGGGTACGTGTCTGAGTCGTCCATCCCTTGAAGATCACCACCTGCCATGATGCGGTCACGGTTCAAGATCCGCATGGCCTGATTCGCGCACGGCTCGCAATAAATCGCGGCGTTGTAGATATAAGCGTTCATAGTTTTGTACTCCTGGCTCCCGGTACTCCTACCGGGCGTAGTGTTGTCGGCTTGTGCGCCGTGACAGGAGGCAAGCGGTTAACTTGCAACCTGTCCGCAGCGGTCAAGCGTTGCGGGCTGGGATCATAGGCGCGCCTCTCGCCGCGCCGTCTGTGCTGCGTCTATGGCAATCCTGGCCGCGCTGCGCGCCTCACGTAGTTCGCGCCGTGCGTCAGCGATCCCCCCGCGATACCCGATCGCGGCGTGTTCCATCTTCGCGGCCATCGTAACAATACGCTCGCGCCCCATGGCCGCGCGTAAGTCCGCGTTTGCGTCTGCGCGCAATTCGTCCGCGGCTTCCGCGGCCAGTCTCAGGTTCACGGCTAGCGTGCCGAGGTAGTCAGTAATCTGTGACATGCTCTCTACTCCCGTTTGTTGCCGTCCAGGTTGCGCGGACAGCCCCGCGCAGGCGTATTGCATAGGCTTACCTCTATTGAAACTTTCCCATTGGGTGGATAACGATGTTTTTCGCACCTGCGCCGCGGTTACCGTTGCACAGCCCACAATCCGCACAGGTCACGCCGCGGGATTCCGCGGGGCAGGTGATCTCATTTTCCTGTGCGCCTAGTTGCTGTACATCTACTCGATAGGTCCTGTAGCCCATAGATTGGGCTTCCGCGGCTTCGTCTAGCGTCGTCACAGACGCCATGGAAAACGCTTGCACTTGCGCGGTGCGCCACTGATGCGAGTAGGACGTTCCGCGGCGTCTATCCAATTGCGTCCATACATCCGCAGGAACAACCGCGGGATCACCGTATGCACCTTGGCGCACTGGCATCCTGGACGCTTCGACTATGTCGCCTAATTCCGCGGGGGATATCCGCGGCATGTTGCCCGCGTTCCATGAGTTCCACATCACAGTGAGCCAACCAAGGTTTACGTAGCACTCCGCGGTTTGTATGCCTGTCTCAAGCTTGGCAGTGCGTACCGTGAATTGTCGCAACGGGCACTCGCCACAGACGGATCGATCCAGGCCTAGCTTCGACGCGTCCACAGGTGACATATCCATTCTGAGAATATACGTTTGGACCATTGCGCCAGTTTTCCTGTTAGTCGATTTATTAATGAGACCTGTCGCAATCGCGACCACTGGCGCGCCATCTAGGCCGACGCCGCGCCAGAACTCGTAAGAGGATGGTTTAGTTGCTGTTGTCATAGGTTGGGTTACTCCCTGGCTGTCCCGGCGTTCATGCCGGGATATATGCGCGTCGGGCAAGTCGCCGCCGACGCTCGGCTTAGGCTCTAGGCTTGCGGCTTAAATACGAATATGTAGTCTCCGCCGTTGTAGCCTGAAATCAGGTTTTCCGGCTTCGTGTAGGTGAAACCTTCCGCGGTCAACTTTTCGCACATGGCAACCGCGGCAACCTTGAACACGTCCTCACCGTGGTTTGCCTCATACGGGTACGGTACGGAAACGCGCCGCTTCCAGTCGAGACCGTCGCGAACGGTTGCGGAGATTCGTGAGCCGCCGCGATTCGTTGCGCCGTGGTATTTCGTGATAATTGCGAGCATGATTTACGTTCTCCTGGAATTGTGACCGGCGTTCATACCGGCGTGGTGTTTCGGTAGCTTGTGCGCTACGTATGCGCCACACGGGAAGCGTGGCGCAAGGCGTAACGGGCAAACGGGTTACGCCTGGACTTCAAACCTCCGAATCTCGGACTCTGGCGCGCGGGTTGTTCGTCCCTCCGCGTCATAATAGAGCCACTGTGGCTCACCACTTATACGAGCAACCCAACCGTCACGGTATGCGGGCATGGTGGCATCGCCTCCGCGCATACGATCCCGAATCGTAACTTCGCATGGGCCGTCATGCACGTGCGGCTGTTCGTGGCAACGGTTGTTCGTGCGTTCTGTCGTGGTCATGGTCTCGATTCCTTCCCCGGTGTTCATACCGGACTGTTTTGTGTTCGCCCCGGAAGCGGGCGGGCTTTTCTTTTTATCTTATCATAATAATGTCAAGCCCTGTCAAGTGGTACCGGTAGCAGTTTGGTACGATAGGCGCATGACAATCAGTAAACACGTTAAAGATAAAGCCATAGAAGCATACCGGGAAGGCATGCATACAGTTGAAGTGGCCGCGCTATGTGGTATCAGTCGCCAGGTACTCGACAAGTGGCGTAGAGAAGGCGCAGACGGTACCGGACCCCATGCAGCGTTCGCACGTGAGGCAGCAGCAGCAGAGGCAGAACATGTGCGTGACACGATTCGTATCCTAAATGGCTCGCGCGCATCCGATCCCAACCTTGCACTTAAGCTCCTGCAAGCTGATCCGAAGACAAGGGACCGCTACGGCGCACGTGTTCCAGAGGATACAGGGGGACTGGCTGGACTAGGCGCACTGTACGCAGCGTTGACTAGCGTGGTCAGTACTGAACCCGCGCGACTCGGCGCAGCTGAACCGTTGCCGTTGTTGGAGGAAGTGAGAGAGGTAGAGGAGGAAGCAGGCAGTAACGGTAGCAGGCAGCAGCAGGAACAGTAGCAAGCAGGAGTAGGGGGGGGTAGGGGTATTAGTTAGAGGTTGTAGTAGTAGATAGTGTAGGTACCCGCCGCTACATTTCTGACGCTACTTTTGTTGCGGATACTACTAGGTGCTAAGTATCTGTGTAACATTGTGTAACGTGTTACGTAACATGTTATGCGGGCTGTTTTAGCTTTAGGATTGAGGTTATCGGCATAACGTTCTGGCCCGTTGAGGCCAGGTTGTTATGACGTTGTTTGGGGATTAGAGCCGTAACAACCTCGTCTTGGGGACGAGAACGTTACGTCTTGATGCTTGAGGTAAAAGCGGACCTTGAATTAGTTAGTGTTGTTTGGGAGTGTCGCTTTCGCTCGCTTTGCTCGCTACAGCAACCGCGTAAGGAAGGGGTGTGTGTGTGTTGTGAGCAGTTTTGATTCTTGCTGAGGAACGGGCAGCGCGAGAACGGGATTGCGCTTGCTTCGCTACCGGCATTGCCAGGTTTTGTTGCGGGGGTTGTATTTGCTTTGTCAGTTGAGGTTAAGGTGTTCTGTCTCCGGTCGGTTGTCGAAGATGAAGATTTCTTTGCCGTGATTATCAACGATCCCGTCAAAGATTACGATATCGGGGTCGCAGGTGCATCCCATTCCATCACCTTCAGTGTCTACGGCGCACCAGTCGTCATGGTATGCGATGGCGGACTTAACTTCTCCGGGTCGTACAGACCTTCGGATGGATTGGATTAGTATTTCGAGTCGTCCCATTAGTTGTATTTAAGACCGCCGTACATCTTGTGGTTTCCGTTGTGGCCTTTCCACTTAACGCAGACGAACTCGCGTCCCTTCTGTGTTGCTTTGAGGCCACAGGCAGCGTCATCCAAGAAGGCCATGAATGATAAGCCTTTTCCGAACATCCCACGATTTTTGCGTTTAGGCAAAGAAAAAGCCCCCGGCTCCTGCTGCATAGCCCTCAGTTACGAGAACACAGGTGCTCGGGGGCTATGCGCATACAGCGTATCACAAACTTGTCTCTAACGCGTGGCGTTGGTAGATTACGGGAGAATTAGAAACGAAAAAGAGAGAGGCTGATGCTGATACAGGTTAACGAGAAACGATGGCTCGCAGAACCCGAAGCGGTGTATCGAGACCACCCCATTACAGGACCAGCAGGTGATTGGGACACCGAACAGTGGGTTGCCCGTATGCCGAGCGGCACGCTTGAGTGGCTCTCGGACGAGGAGTACGAGCGGCTGATTGAAGTTGTGCCTGCCAAGAAACTTCCGGGGCGTCATATAAAAACACTTGGACTTGGCGCAAGGCAGTTGAATATGCTGCTCCGAGACGGTGTAACTTCGGTTGAAGAACTCGAACGCTATTCAAAACGTGAATTACAAGCGACTCGGGGAATCGGCAAAGAAGGAGTAGCCGAAATCTGGAAGGCACTTGGACGCCATGCAAACGACAACAACGAACATTTTTTGTTACATGTGGGATTAGGTAGTGGCCGATGACTCGTGAAGAAGTAAATATTTAGAGTTACGTCTTTTCTGCTACACTCCTATTTGTGCGGAAGCCCTCCCCGCACCGCTTTCGGTGGCCTGCCCCGTACACTTCTCCTGTATCCAAAAAGTGTTTTATCTCCGGGGCAGGTCATTTTGTTACACTTCGGATTGTGTTATCTGAACCTGTTATACGCGCTCTCTGGTCCCAGCTTGACGATTCCGACCCTATCGGCCATCCAGGTCAGGGGTGGGTAGCCCCTTCAGGGATTCACGAAGAGTTCATCTTCAACGATACGGCGGAAACGTACCTGGTTTGCGGCGGAGACCGGGGCGCAAAGACCACTACGACGGCTATGAAGGCGTATCTTCTTGCGCTGGAATTTATTTCGACTTATCCACTGGATGCAGGCGGTCATGTTGCATGGGTTGTTGCGGATAATTACAACCTCACAGCGACCGAAATGCGCGACTGTATAGGCGAATGGCTTATGCAAATGCCAGAAATAGCCCAGACACGGGGAAAAGAGGGGGGATTTAAGCAAACCGCCCGTATTGACCCCGGAACCATCGAAATTCCCACACCAAATGGCAAGACCTTCAAAATAGAAACAAAGTCTGTCGGAGACCCTATGAACGCGATGCGCGCGGAAGGGCCGGTTTGGATACTCGCCTGCGAAGCTGCGCTACTTTCCCACGACTTCTATCTCAGGGCGCAAGGTCGTCTCGGCCAGATACGAGGCCAATCTAACGGGAAGTTCGGACAACTCATCATGTCGGGAACTCTCGAAGGGTCTCTCGGCTGGTATCCGACCCAGTACACGAAGTGGAAATCAGAGACAGAGGCTACGTTAGACAAGGCTGCTGTCTACTCATTCCGATCCCAGGACAACCCGTTTGCGTGGCCTGGAGGTGCGGAAAACGCACAACTCAAGCAATTAGAGCGGGAACTGCCCGAAGCGTTGTTTATGGAGCGGTATCTTGCCGTTCCGAGTCCTCCGAGCGGTCGTGTCCACGACAGGTTCGACTCTACGATTCACGTCAAAGAGGTCGAATACGATCCTGCGTTGCCTGTTTATCTGGGAATGGACCCCGGATATTCGGGTGCATCGTCTAATTACGCGATTGTTGTGGCTCAGAAAAAGAACATTCAGCGTGCTGACGGTCGGTC
>Ga0208919_1001164_pt1 | contig 15622 bp, 20 predicted proteins | sample 4_EtaG_FD_184076 | JGI IMG/M metagenome (GOLD analysis project Ga0208919, IMG submission 184076) | Marine viral communities from the Subarctic Pacific Ocean - 4_ETSP_OMZ_AT15127 metaG (SPAdes) (version 3) | ecosystem: Environmental > Aquatic > Marine > Oceanic | place: Pacific Ocean | collected...
GATATGACTTTATGTTAAACAACGAAAAATATAATCCAAACAAAGTTGAAATTAATATTGAACCCACACCAACTGTAATTGATGCCAACGATCAGCCGATGAGCGCAACAATATTTCGTGATGCGCTAGCAGATCGAGAGAGAAACGCCGGCGTGATTGAAGATTATATACCAGTTACTAGCAGAAAAGATATCGATAAAATTGTAGCAATCTTGTTTAATCGAGAAGATGCAGTTATAACAGAAAAAAAAAGTTTGACTATGCACTCCCTATTTTCCTTGGTTGAAGAGGTTTTATTTGAAAGAGAGATGACAAAGGGCGATAAAAACAGAGAAACGCGCCTTAAAAAGAAAATGGATAAAGACCCAAATATAAAGCAAGACTTTATTGATCGTTACGGTAAAGAAGAAGGTGAAAAAATATATTTTGCCACAATTCGCAAGAGATCAATGAAAGAAGAAGAGGAAGAAGATATTGAAGAGGCTTCTACTAGTGGTGGATCTATTGGTCGGGCTAGCAGCGTTGAGGGATATTCTGGTAGCAAAAGAAAGAAGCCGGGACTAATTAGAGAAGAGGATTAATGTCGGGAGTACGTGATATGACGCGAGAAGAATTTATTCAGGAAATGAAATTGCGAAAATTTATTCGCAAAGCAATTACCATTGCAGAGAAAAAAAATAAAATAAAAAGTGAAAACCAAGCCTTAGAAGAACAAAAGCTAAGAAAGGTAATTCGCAGACTTATACAAGAAAAAGAAGTTGACGCTGATACAAAGCCTGTTCCTTATAAGTCTACCGCAATGAATGTATTAACTGATGTTTTAAATGTTATCTTGCCGATTATTAAAACTAATCAAAGAAAATTAACTACTGATCCCGAAGAAAGGCAATCGTTTAGAGAACACATGTTGCAAACTTTCAAGGACTTCTTTGATACCCTCGAATCGCGCCAAGTCGTTGGCCCGGAAGAAGAGCCAGAAACCGTACCAGAAACTGAGCCGGAAATGGAACTTGAAGAAGCATTTATGGAAGAAGAGAAAATAGATATTGAGGTTGGAGATACCCCAGAAGACGATGCTGAAATTGTTCCAGATTTTGAAAAAGAAAAGCCAAAAAAGAAAGGCAAAAAAGAAGAAGAGGACGATGAATTTGAAGATTTTAAAATAGTTGGCCGCAACACAACAGGCGCTCGCGTCGCTTTCGATGCTATAAATTCTTCAAACGCATATGACTCTATCGAGAAGGGATATAAATTGTTCGACAAGCCAGAAGACAAGGAAGAATATAGAAATTATTTCTTGTATAACATTGATCTATGGATGGTAAAATATGAAAAGGAATTGGCGTCTGAACTTGGCCAATCCCCTGCCTTCGCTGACTCTGTGGTAGAAAAACCACAAGGAGCAGTGGATCACGACCACTCTGATGTTGACATCAGCAACCCTCCAGAAGAAGATTCACAATTTGGTCTATAATGTGGGAACGTAAGCGAAGCAGATTCAAAAAGAAAGACCAAAACTACTATAGTATCGCCAACAAACTTAAGTCTGAAGGTAAAATAACCGAAGAGTTTGAGATTATGCTTTGCACACTCACCCTGGAAGAAATCATAGGCTTACGTCTGGAATTGGCGGCTCAATCTGTTAACCACAAACTTTATGGCTTGAATATATGGCATTCTGTCCCTAATATTGTTAGAGAAGGGGTATTGAAATATGTTTATTCAGCAGCCAGAACGAAAGGTGAGATGGCTAGCTTTCTTGGAATCGATAAGAATACTCTCAAAAAGCTACTCAAGCAGTATAAGATTACTAACTATTTTAATAAATAAGGAGATTCATAAATGAAGAAGTTAAATATATTTTTAATAACAGTTTTGGCTTTTGGCCTGAGCGGGTGTGATGTGAACGACGGCTCGTCGTGTTCTGTGGCACAGTTGCAGAATGGTGGCGCCGAGATTACTTGTGATGACGGAACTAGTGCGAAGGTCGATGCTCCCGACTTGGCCTTACCAGTTGAGGAGGCGCCATGCACGATTGTTGTGGAGGAAAATCAAACCATCTTGCGTTGCAACGACGGTACCGAAGCTGTGCTGAATACGATTGAAGAAGATGAAGATCCAATCATTGAAGATCCTACGGCAGTTATTGAGGAGACGCTGGGCGAATTAAACGCAGAAGAGCTTGCTGAAATTGATGTGCTACGAACTGCTATTGAGCAAGGTCTTGGTGTGGGTAGCAACGAGTATGTGGAGAAGATTACGTTGAGTTTACAAAACGCCGGCGTTTCTAGCGACTATGAGTCGACCATTGAAGATAATTGGTCTAACGTGAACGAGGAAGTAGCCAGTTGTCCTTTTGCTGAACACTACAGCAATGGCTTTCAATCGTCAGGCATTAATTGTGACTTTCTTATTGAACTGGCTCAACTTGATGCATATGCAGCATTGACGGCAGCGATGGAAGATACTCCTCTTGATGACAATATTCAGGAAGGGTCCTATTCCGAGCAGGCTAACTTCTGGTATGAACAGGGCGCTGTAAGCGGTATTGAGCAACGTCGTGTGTTGGTCCGTGCTGACCTTCGTGAGCAGGCCATGTGTACTTCTAAGCCTACGCCCAACGAAGGATCATTTGATAAAGGTTACACTGTGGGTTCCCAACTCATGGCCGACGCATTTAACGGCTGGCTTGAAGCAAATGGTCACGCTCCCGACTATCCTGCCATGGCCACTCCCATTGACGTATGTAATGTTGATGCGTCGGTTTTGGACCCTGCGTATCAAGATGCCCTTGATAACAATGGCTATGGTGATTTATGCGAGGACTATGTGCCCCCCACCCAACAACACGCCCTGGAGTATGCACAGGCTGTAATTGAGTATGAAAAGGGAATACAGGCTGGAATTGACGCCGAGTATTCACTGGCTACTGTGAGGATATTCAGAGAAGTTCCCTGCAATGTGAGCGATCCTATTGTGATAGATTTAGATGGTGATGGCATAGAAATTTTGCCCGTATATCGGGGAGTTAACTTCGATTTATATAATGTTGGACGTATTCAAGCGACTGCTTGGCCGGCACCTGATGATGGATTTTTGGTGTTAGACAGGGATGGAAACGGCAAAATAACTAATGGTGGAGAGTTCTTTGGCAACGCTCGGCAGGATGGCTTCACACATTTGACATCTTTGGATGTCAACGCCGATGGTTATATAACAGATTTAGATCCTGTTTGGGACGAGTTGGCCGTGTGGCAAGATATTAATACCGATGGTGTCTCACAACTAAATGAGTTATTAACGCTTAGTAAATTGGGACTCCGTGCCATCCCAGTTGTCGGAAATGGCATTACAATGCGAGATGGAAACACTCGAATTCCTTTGGTGGCTACTGCCACTGGTGTTAAAAATGATATGTTACTAGGAGAGGTATTTCTTCAAACTGCCCCTTGGCAAAGTCCGACTCTGTGACTATATTATATAATATGGGGGTGAACTGGTATCGACTGAGTATTGAAAATATAGCGTGCAAGGCTGTGTGAGTGGCACAGTAAAAACATTCAAAACTTTAACTGCTAACGATAACGTTACTTTTGATTACGCCTTAGCGGCATAATCATGGGGAGTGACAACGCCTTATTAACCAAAGATAGTCCCGCCTCGGGCCATCCCTTTTCGAAGGCATGGCGGCGGTCAAGTGGTTTTTCCAAGTTAGGCCCATAGGACAAACTTGGTGGTGCGCGGTGCAGAGTTTGTCAGAGTTCATAAACTGACTAACCTTGTGAATGACGTTATGCTGGAAATATTTAGGACGCGGGTTCGACTCCCGCCACCTCCACAAAAAAAGTTTTAACAAACAGGGGATTATTGCTATAATAGATCCAATTGCAGTCCTCTGTCGGGTTTTCCTTCCTTGAACCCATAAGACAATCAAGGAAGACCATATACATGCTTCAAACTTTTATAGATAAAGATTTATATTTCGCGATTGCTTATTTTCGGTCTAAATTTAATATTAAAGAGTTTTTATCCGCTCCCGAACATAGCCATTTTGAGAACATAATTCTGAACTTGGACAATATCGAAAGGCTTAAGTGGGCCTGCGTGAATCGCGACACGATGGGAGAGCCGGCTTTCATCGCCGCCGAGGCCGAAGGGCTGCCAATAAAATCCGTTCTTGGGCACCAAAAGCGCCAGAATAATCAATTGCGGGTTTTTGGCTTTAAAAATAATAAAATTATTAATAAAGTTCCTTTTGTGTTTAAACAGCGACCTGGATCCTGGTCTTCCTCGGTTCCGACAGTGGTTTACGATGGTTTACCACTTTGGCAAGAATGGATTGAGCGCACGCTCCACGAATTAAAGTGGCCCACTGGCGGAATTGTAACGGGGGCAGAAAGCTTTTCCCCTCCAGGCGCCTATATTAGGCCGGCCTATTATATTCCAGATGATATGGGCAATAGCTTAGTGTGTGTAAATGAACGATATAAATATATTTCTGATAAATATTCATTTTTGACTAAACAAATGTTTGATAATGAAATTAATATAAAACCAGAAAGTTATTTAGTGAAGCTGGACGATTTAAGCTTTATGATGGAAGATATACAAAAAATCGCGGACAACTATAATTGTGATATTTTTGAGACCGCCGTATACAGATCATATGCTACTGACATGGACTCACAGGCAGGTACAACTGTTCAAGCAAATATAGTACCCGATGAGCAAGGCAATGTGCCCTTTAAATCAAAGTGGTATAGTGAAATGTGGCACTTTGATAATCATGGAGATGATACTTTTAAAATATTAGTCTATTTATCAGATGTTGAAAACGAAGATCATGCACCATTTCAGTATAAAACACCAGTTGAGTTTATACCAACATATTATTGTTTAAGCGGCTATAAAGATAAGCCTAAATTTAGATCTTCACTCAGTGCTACATGTTCCAGGTTAAATTATGGCGGCCCGAGCAATTACGCTCTTGGGCCCAAGGGTACAACGATAATGTTTAAAAATTCAAATGTGGTGCATAAAGGAAATTTTTGTCGCAAAGGCTATAGAGATATCTTTTCTGTACAATTAAAACCGAAACAAGGAGTTATACAAAATGGATAATGGTGACGAGAGAATACAGTATTTAATTGATCAATATGCTACATTTCATGCCGGGTCTGGCTATGGTCCTGGTGATAGTCTCTTAAGAGGGCCCGAAGCATGGAGCTTTGGGATGCTCTTGGACCTTCTTGATGAAAACGACTGTAAGACAGTTATTGATTATGGTTGTGGAAAAGGCGTATTAGTAGATTTGCTTAACGATTATGCTGAAGGTGAAAAGTACAAAGCCTATGGGTATGATCCTGCCATACCAGAATACGAAAATGTACCAAAAGACGTTGAATTTGACGCTCTTCTATGTCTAGATGTACTAGAACATATCCCTGAAGAGCACATGGATGAATTCTTTGCTAGTTTAAGAGATTTTGACTCAAAAGCATATATGTTAAACATATGTTGCAAGCTAGCAAAACAACTGTTGCCAGATGGCACCAATCCACACGTAACCGTAAAAAATTATGGTTGGTGGCGAGAAAAAGTTGAACATTTCTTTTCTGGTGATTATAATATAGATTACGTTACAAACGATACAAGAGTTGAAATCTTATTTCAACTTATTAAAAAAGGAGAATAATTATGCCTGCAGCTAAGAACGTGAGTAAAAAGAAAGTCGCCTCCCCTTCGGAGACCGATTATCTACAGAGAGTTGAAGAAGATATGAGAGCGCTGAAAAACACAGCAGCTTCTCTACAGACAACTATCAATCTTTTGCAAGACGATATAATGTCTTTTAAGAATGAAGTTGGTACTTTTAAGAAGGCCATGGCCAACGATGTAAAGAGAATTGTTGAACATATCTCTAGAGGATAACATGGCTGATGAAGTGAAACCCAAGTCATGGGACAAGTTTGGTTTTTTTTCTTCGTTTGAAGAAGCTGATTCAAAAAGAAAGGAAATGCTTTCTTTATGGGCCTCCGACGAAGAATCATATCAAGGTATGCAAATAAAGATACGTCGCCGCTCTGATGGCCAGTATCTTATTAAAACGCGCCTGAGCCCAGACTTTGAACCCAAACGACTCAAAAAGGTAAAGAAACGTGGGAAAAATAGCAGAAGAAATAGAGCGAATTCAGAGAGAAGAATGTTTGACGCTTCCGCAGTTGTTTGAGAAGTATCCTCATTTGTCTAGACTTCAATATCAAGAGCTAGCCGAGGAAACCGAGCTTAAAGAAAACAGCGGAGATCAACGTAAATTATTGCTGGATTGACAAGCACAAACATTAGCTTGACTTTTATAACCCTGTGATTATTTTATAAGAAACGGGGTGTATCCCAGCCGTCTTATAAGCGGTGCATCCTTCGGGTAACTGGTGCATGCGGGTTCAAGTCCCGTCGCCCCGACCAACGAGGTAATAATGGTAACCAAAAATCAATTTATTGAAGAATCAATTTTCTTGTTAGGGGAATATAATAGCCTAACAAAGCTTGTTAGGCCAACTAGAAAATTATTAAAAGAGACCGCTCTTAAAGAAGAGATTTTATTGGACATTGAACAACGCGTCGCCCTTAAACGCGCCCTCAAGGCTAAAAAGATTAAATATGAAGAGGATATATCATGTGTTGATTTGGTTCAACTAGCCATGGCCAAAAAAATTAATTTTGATAAATTGTTAAAAGACTAAAAGCTACGGGCTCTTAGCTCAGTTGGTCAGAGCCCCCGGCTCATAACCGGGTAGTCCTCGGTTCAAGTCCGAGAGGGCCCACCACATGCACCCGTAGCTCAGACGGATAGAGCATCGGCCTTCTAAGCCGAGGGTCACAGGTTCGAATCCTGTCGGGTGTACCAGACATAGTGAAAAGGAGTAGAAATGTATTTTTCACCAAGATCAGCGAATGGTTTTAAAATTGATGAAGAGTTAGCCGAACAAATCGGTTTGCAAGAAGAATTTGGAGCGTTCTTAGAGGACTATGATTATGATCCTTTTTGTCTATCCTTTGCTGAAAAGTATAAAGCAGAGCCAGAGGAAATTAAATTTTTCGAATGGGAGCGCGGAGGTTATATCCAAGGCCTTGAGGGTTTCGATTACGATCAATATTATGTTATTTTCGAGGGCAGTGCAGATCTTTCTGGCTTACCAATCGAAGTTGAAGTCCAATATGGAGAATGGTCAGAGTTAGGATAAACCCCCTTAGCTCAGCCAGGTAGAGCACCGGACTTTTAATCCGTAGGTCGTCCGTTCGATCCGGACAGGGGGTACCAAATAATAATGGGAAATAAAATGGAAAATTTACTTTACAAAGCATTAATAAGTCATTATAATGCACAGAAAGATGAAGCAATTGCAATTATTGAAACATACTTAACTAAGTCTGTTGGAATTGGGGAACACTCAAATCTATTAGACGAGTTTAAGAAGTGGACAGCCCTGTTGGCGGAAGCTGACGAGGCTTTATTTGTTTTAGAAAAGTACTTCGAAAAATAAAAGGAGAATATTAATGAAGTTTTTAATTACGTTTTTAACGTGTTTCTGTCTTATCTTTGCCGCGTGTGAAGATACTACGACAGAACAAGAGCCGCAAGATGACGCGCCAACCGGAGAAGCTGATACACAGAATGGTGTTGATCCAGGCGCCAGTGATGTTGTTGAGGAAAGCGATGCCGCTGTTCCTGTGGAAGATGTAGAAACTACTGAGGACGATACAGAGGTCGAAACCGATGTTGAACCCACGGAAGATGACACTGAATCAACTGGCGATCCTGAGCCGGAAGAGGCTGATGAAGAAGATCCTGGCGATCCCACCGGATTCCAGAACACTCAACATCGATTTAACAATCCAGCACCGGGAGCTAATCCTGGGGAGGATGATTAAAATGGAAGTTGTATTAGCGATTGGTCTTTCTCTTGTCGTAGGATTTGGCGTTGGCTATTTCCTCGTTAAGAAAAACGTCCTGTAAGAAAAAGTAGTTATATTATTTTATAAGCCCGTAGGTAGAAATATCTGCGGGCTTTTTTTGTTTTTGATATCTATTTATTTCTGTCAGACAGAAAAGGAGAAAGAAAAATGTCCAGAAGAATGTCACTAGGTAGAGCCCAATCCTTAATAGAGGCACAAAAAGGTCCAATAAATCCTTGGTATACTAAGATAGGCACTATTGACGCCGATATATCTCTTTCGCCGGAAGATTCGGGCACATTTTGGGGTGTCGATACAACGTCTGCGATTACAGTTACATTACCAGATTTAAATCCTAGTTTGCTTGGCCTAACTTATGAGTTTGGGCTATTCGCCTCCAATACCAATGGTACCACAATTAGATGCTCTGAAGGCGGCGGCGGCGAAGTAATGCGTGGGATTTTTATTCTCGGAGATGATCAAGTTAGCTCCACCAGTGACGGCGCCAATGGTCGAATTGTCGCCGCCGGCGGGTCCGATGCTAAAATAGTTCTTGATTCTAACGCTACGAATGGCGGCGGTGAAGCCGGCTCATATATTAGAGCGGTAGCTGTTACTAGCGCCGTTTGGTACATATACGGAATAATTCTCGCTCCTACAACTTCTAATGGAGCAGATCTCTTCCAGGCTATTTAAATAGCCCTCTATCGCGGCATAGATATAAGATGGCTGTTTGGTAAAACAGTGAGAAAATTCCACATTTCTGAAAATGTTGGAGACAATGCGATGTGATGAAAGCGGCTATGGACAGAATGTATCATTCCCACTAATTCACCTTTTTGGTTGACTATAGCAGATCCAGAGCTACCTTGCATGGTTGGAATAGTATAATATGATTTGAGACCAACGTTACCAGAGTATTGTCCAACCATCAGAGGCACCATTTCTTTAAAAGATATGCCTAAAGGAGCCGCTATGTTGTAAACTCTTTCACTATATTCTGGTTTTTTTGGGGACAGTCTCAGGCTGGGTAGTTCTACTTCCTCTGAATACAATAAACAAGAATCAATGGGGAAACTTATTTTAACTACTTTACCCTCATATCTTTTGTTTTCAACATCTATCAAGACAAATCTCGCCCTATAGCCCTCAATTTCTCTTGGTCCAAAAAGATCACTATTCGCATTGCATACGTGTGCAGCGGTTAAGATATGTTTTTTGCTGTTATACATAACAACGGCCCCCGAGGCAGACGAATATAAAATTTGCTCTTCACAAGTTCTATTTTCGCAGTCTAACGGCTCTAAAAACGTTTCAATTTTAATAAAAGACTTTTTTGCTGTTATAATTTTCTTATTGATATATGTTTGGTGTACACAACTAGTTAGTAGTGTGAACAACACGAACAAGAATTTTATGAAAAGACTTCTGGTCATACTGTAAATAGTAAAACAAGAGAGACATATGAAAAAAACCTACGTTTTAGATACAAACGTTTTTTTAACAAACGCAAATTCTGTTTATGAATTTGGTAATAACGATATTGTTGTTCCACTTAAAGTTTTAGATGAGATAGACAATCACAAGAAAAGACAAGACGGCGTTGGCCTCAACGCCAGAGCCGCTATTCGCATATTGGACAACCTCAGAGCAAAGGGAAACTTACACAAAGGTGTTAGACTTGCTCGGGGAAAAGGGATTTTATCTGTTAGGGGTTACAAGATAGAAGACATTCCTCCTGGGTGCGATCTAAAGAGTGCAGATAATGAGATTATTGGAACCGCAATTACAGAGAAGAAAAACAATCCCAAAAGAAAAGTGATTGTTATCACGCGTGATATAAACATGCGTGTCAAGTGTGATTCTTTAGAGATTCAGACAGAAGATTATATTCCAAACAAGATTGTTAACAAGGCAGAGCAGCTTTACACCGGCTTCAAAAAGCATTTGGTTGACGATCAGATTGTGGATCAGTTTTATTCTGGAGAACAGATTTATCTTGATAAAGAAGATATAAAAGTTAACCCTAACCAGTTCATAATGCTTGTATCTAACTCAAACGAAAAGAAGACTGCACTGGCTAAGTTCAAGAACTACAATATGCCGCTAACTCGTGCTCTTGAATTCAAAGACGGTGTTTGGGGCTTGCGACCAAGGAATAAGGAACAGTCATTCGCATTAGAACTTTTAATGGACAATGACGTAAAAGTTATAACACTAATAGGCAAGGCCGGCTGTGGTAAAACCTTGCTAGCAATTGCAACAGGTTTACAGCAGGTGCTAGACGAAAGCAAATACCAGAAACTTGTTATTTCGCGCCCAGTTCAGCCTATGGGCAAAGATATCGGGTTCCTTCCGGGGACAATGGAAGAAAAAATGAAACCATGGCTGATGCCAATACAGGATAATATAGACTTTTTGTTAGATGGCAAAAAAGACTCAATGTCTATGTTTTATGAACAAGGGGTAATACAGGTTGAAGCATTAACATATATTAGAGGTAGGTCTATTTCAAATGCTTTTATTATAATTGATGAAGCTCAAAACTTAACAATACACGAACTTAAAACTATAATCACAAGAGTCGGTGAAAACACCAAGGTTATTCTGACCGGTGACATCGAACAAATTGATAATATGTATTTAGACTCAACATCAAATGGTTTGTCATACGCAGTTGAAAAATTCAAGGTACATGATATAGCCGGCCACGTTACCCTCTTAAAAGGGGAGCGGTCGAAAGTGGCTACTTTGGCAGCAAAAATTTTATAATTTAAGAGGAAATAGAAATGAGCGAAGAAAATATTGATCCACAAACGTTTAAGGACTTGACGTCCAACCCAGTGCTTGTTAGCATGGTTGAGCCGGATACGGAGCTTAAAAATTGGTTAGTTGAATATACTGGCAACAAAATGGCCAACGACAGCCCTGACGTGTCTGTAGAAATGATAGCCCATGTAGTGGCAGAAGAATTTCCAGAGTTTATGATAGCCATCGCGGAGGAGAATTTTTTCCGAGGCTATGAACAGGCTTTGACTGATATCAACGAATTTAGGTCTCAAGAAGATGAAGCCAAATAGTGCGGTTACGTATATAAAGGAAAAGCAGGAATCTTTAAGCACCGGCGTCATCCCCGCGGGCGAATATTACTTGTATAAGTCTATACCTTTCAGGATCAATGAGCCGTTTGTCAGGCCAATCGATATTGGAGCGGTTTTAAGCGCGTTAGAAAATTCCTTTCCTTTTTCTTATTTTAAGGGCTTGAAATCAATTGAAATTGGTTACCATCCTGTATTTTCTTTAAAAAATGTTAATGCAGCGTTTTTGGACGATCGCTTTTATGTCACCAATAATCAAAATGATGAGAGTGACCTATTGGATGATATAGTTCATGAATTAGCACACTTGTTGGAAAAAAAGTTTCAGGATTTGATTTATTCTGACAAGGCAATTGCAGAAGAATTTTTAATGAAAAGAAACGCACTACGTAGAATGTTGAAAACCTTTGGGTGTGACGTAGAGCGACAGAACTTTATGTCTCTTAAATATTCGAAAGAATTTGATGATTTTTTAGAGGCAGAGGTTGGAGATGAAAAACTTAAAACAATTATTGACGGATTGTACTTGAGTCCCTATAGTATTAGATCAGTAAACGAATATTTTGCAATAGGGTTTGAGTTTTATTATTTGGTGAAGCCTGCACTTGTAAGGCAAGTTTGCCCGAGATTATTTGAAAAAATTGTTTCATTGCAAAACATGGAGAATTAAAAATGAAGAAGTTTAAAGCAGAATGTAAAGGCCGCCTAGTTGAATTTAGGGTGGAGGAAACAGATGATAGGCTAGAAGTCATACTATCCGTTCCTCCACAAAAAAGAGGGGAAAGAACGTTTCAATGGGCTGATATAGATGTGAGCAGGTCCCTGTTATCAGAGGGGTATGGTGTTAAAGCCAACCACGATTACTGTGGTGGCCCTATCAACAATGTGCCGAATGAAGTAGTATCATGTAAATTTTCTTTTCCCCTGGAAAAGACACAGCCAAAGGCCCCCGCGCCTAAGCCGACCAAGAAGGTCACGAAGAAGCCTAAGACTGCACCATTACGCTACCCCAAGAAGCCCACGGCCGCAAAGACAAAAGAGGACTAATGTCACAACATATATCGTTTTCAGAGCTAAAGAATTGGGATGACTGTCCTTACAAACACAAGTTAATACATATTGACAAAGTTAATAAATTCAAGGGCAACGAATACACCGCTTTTGGAACAGCTTTGCACGAGACTTGCGAGAAATCCCTTTTCTCTGGTGATGGATTCGATAATGTTGAATATTTTAATTCTTGTTTCCTAGAAGAGCTTAAAAAATTGTCTGAAGATAATGTTGAGTTGAAAAAGGGCCTTATTGCTGATATGCGCACCCAAGGCGCATCTTTATCGAAGTATGCAATCCCTGCACTCAAGGAATACTTCGGTGAATATGAGGTTGTCTCAGCAGAAGAAAAATTATATGAGCAAATAGATGATGAAGAGATTAAGTTTAAAGGCTATATTGATTTAGTTCTGAAGACACCAAACGGTAAATATCACGTCATCGATTGGAAAACGTGCTCTTGGGGTTGGGACACCAGAAGAAAGGCCGATAGAATGACCACCTATCAACTGGTTCTTTATAAGAACTATTTTGCTAAAAAGCACAATATTGATCCCAACAACATAGAAACACACTTTGCTCTTCTTAAGAGAACAGCGAAAAACAATAAGGTCGAAATATTTCGCGTGACCAGCGGCATAAAAAAAACTGAAAATTCTCTTAACTTGTTGCGCAAAGCGATTTACAATATAAAAAATAAAAAGCACATTAAAAACCGTTTGTCCTGTACACGGGGATATGGTTGTGAATTTTATGGTACCAAATTTTGTAATTAAGAGGTTATAGTGGAAGAAAAAATTAAAGTCTTTGTCATAGCTGATCATCCGCTCTCGCCATCGGGCGTTGGATTGCAGACAAAGTATATGATTGAGTCTTGTTTGGCTACTGGTAAATTTAAGTTTATCTGTTTTGGCGGCGCCGTCAAGCACAGTGATTATACACCCAAAAAGGTGGATCCACACGGAGAAGACTGGATTATTTATCCTACAGATGGATATGGAGACCAGGAAAAGGTTCGCTCCTTACTTCAAATTGAAAAGCCTGATATTTTATGGTTTATGACGGACCCTAGATTTTTTGGGTGGCTTTGGGACATAGAAAATGAAATTCGTGCTAACGTTCCAATGGTATACTATCATGTATGGGATAATTTTCCCTATCCAAAATATAATAAGCAATTTTATGATTCAAACGACTTTATTGCAACTATTTCAAAGGTTACAGACGAAATTGTTAAGAACGTTTCACCCGATGTAGAAAGGCGCTATGTTCCACACTCGGTAGAGTCTAATGTCTTCAAGCCCTTGGACAAAGAAGAGGTTAAGGAGTTCAGGCACGAGAATATGACCAAAGATGATAATAAGATGGTTGTTTTCTGGAACAACAGAAACGCTAGGCGGAAACAGTCAGGGTCTTTAATATTTTGGTTTAAAGACTTCTTAGATGAAGTTGGCCATGATAATGCCATGTTAATAATGCATACTGATGTTAGAGATCCTCATGGCCAAGACTTGGAAGTGTTAATCAAGAGAGTTGGTTTAGACCAGGGCCAGGTTAGATTTTCAACTCAGAAAATATCCTCAGAACTGTTGGCGCTGATGTATAACGCTGTTGATGTTACGGTGAATATTTCAGACGCCGAGGGCTTTGGTTTGGCAACCTTAGAATCTCTTTCTTGCGGAACACCAATTGTTGTTAATATGACCGGTGGCCTACAAGAGCAGGTTACTGATGGTGAGGAGTTTTTTGGAGTAGGAATCAAGCCGGCCTCTCAAGCTGTCATTGGCTCTCTAGAAGTACCATATATCTTTGAAGACAGAATTGCGGGAGAAGATCTTGTCTCTGCCTTAAAACAAATATATGAGATGTCACCAGAAGAGAGAGGGGAATTAGGTGCAAAGGGCAGAGAACACGTCTTGAAGAATTACAACTTTGAGAAACTGCAAAAGGTTTGGCCTGAACTTCTTCAAGAAATTCATGATAAGCATGGCTCTTGGGATACTAGAAAGAATTATAATAATTGGCGCTTAATAGAGGTATAAAATGAGAAGTAAAGTTTTAGTTAAAGGCCCCATTTTATCAAGAAGTGGGTATGGCGAACATGCCAGATTTGTGTTAAGATCTTTGAGAGACAAACAGGATGAATTAGATATTTATGTCCATCCTTTGAACTGGGGCAAGACAGGATGGTTGTATGAATCATCAGAAGAGCGCCAGTGGTTCGACTCGTTGATACAAAAGACATTGTTGTACCACTCAAACAAGGATGTCAAGTATGATGCCGCTATTCAGGTGACGATTCCTAATGAATGGGAAAGAATGGCGCCAATAAATATCGGTGTAACTGCGGGAATTGAAACTGATAGAGTTTCGCCGGTCTGGATTGAAAAATCTATGTTGATGAATAAAATTATTGTGCCGTCAAGCCACTCTAAAAACACCTACAAAAATACATCTTATAAGGCTCAAAACCCAGCCACTGGCGAAGATGTGATTGTTGGTTGTGGTACTCCCATTGATGTTGTACCTTACCCGGTAAAGGAAATTGTTTCTGATGAGGTTAATTTAGAAATTGAGACTGATTTTAATTTCTTAGTCCTAGCGCAATGGGGCCCACGTAAGAATATTACTGATACTGTACAATGGTTTGTTGAAGAATTTATTGATCAAGATGTCGGTTTAATCATAAAAACAAATATAATGAAAAATTCTCTAATGGACTGCTCCTATACAAAGGAGAAGCTGCAGTTTATTTTACAAAAGTATAAGAATAGAAAATGTAAAGTTTATCTGCTTCATGGCGATATGACCGATGAACAAGTAAACTCTCTCTATCATAACGAAAAGATTAAAGCTATGGTCAGTCTTACTCACGGCGAAGGCTATGGTTTACCTTTATTTGAGGCAGCATACAACGGCATGCCAATCGTGACCTGTAATTGGAGCGGCCATGTTGATTTTTTAAACATGCCGGTTAAAAGCAAAAAAGGTAAGACAAAAGATAAAGCTATGTTTGCCAAAGTGGATTATAAGATGGGACCTATTTCGGCCCGAGCCGTTTGGGATGGTATAATCGAGAAGGGAACTAACTGGTGCTATCCAGAGCAAGGATCCTATAAGATGAAGCTAAGAGAGGTTTACAAGGACTACGGCCGTTTTAAGTCCACAGCGAAGAAGCTTCAAAAGCATATTAAAAAGGAATTTTCGCAAGAAAAGGTTTACAAGTCAATGTCTGATTCTTTAATGGAGCTTATACCAAGACCAGATATTAAACTATGATGAACTCTGAAAAGACAAAAGATCTTTTGAAGTCGTCTCCGGTACCAGAGCGCTCTCCTCTTGTAAAAGACATTTACAAGGGAAAGAAATGTTATATTATTTCTTGTGGTCCATCTTTGAGAAACCATGATATCGAGGCTCTGAAGAAGCATCTAGCAGATGAGCTTGTTATTTGTATCAAGCAATCATATGATGATTTTGCAGAGGTTTGTGATTTTCATGTATATAACTGTGGAAAT
>Ga0208919_1001165_pt1 | contig 15606 bp, 22 predicted proteins | sample 4_EtaG_FD_184076 | JGI IMG/M metagenome (GOLD analysis project Ga0208919, IMG submission 184076) | Marine viral communities from the Subarctic Pacific Ocean - 4_ETSP_OMZ_AT15127 metaG (SPAdes) (version 3) | ecosystem: Environmental > Aquatic > Marine > Oceanic | place: Pacific Ocean | collected...
TTATATTCTTCGTCAAGATCATCTAACGCCAACTGAAGTTCTTTAACAATAGTATAGTTCAGACAATAACACTCGCACAACATAAAATTTACATTTTCGATATCCGATATCGTAAAGGCCGTTCTGTCACAAGATATGAGGTTTTCTACAACGAGCAGTCTATGTCTAGCATCGTCAACAATCTCTTCGGCAGCTTCGATAGGGATGGAAAAAACAACTTTCTCATCCTTCATCTAACATGTTCCACCAAATCGTCATGACCACCTATAAACTTTAAGTTCTTGTTTTGTCTCTCGAAGATCATCGGGACGGTATGGTGTTGGTATGCTTCCTTAAATTCTGTCAACAGCGACTGTTGGCTTTCATTAAAATAAATTACAGACACATCCTCACCCTTCTCTTCCAACAAGGACGTAGCCCTTACACAAAAAGGACACGTTCTCTTAGCTAAAACTATATATTTCTTTGACATCTTAACACTCCTGAATCTTTTTCATTATTAGTTCTGGTGTTCCCACCACATCAACATTCAAGGTTATATTCGAACCAGTGTTCAGTATAACCTTGCAGAAGGACAAATCTTCATTCAATCCTTCAATTTTAATTTGTTGTGAGTCGAACAAGTCTTTAAGACTTTTATTTTCCCTCACCCCTACAATATGCCGGGGATTAATATAAAATTCCCTCAACGCATAAATCCTATTCATGTCAGCAGACTCTTTAACATATTCCGAACCTGCAACATAAATCTCTATAAAAGCAATCAATTTATTCATTATTTACCTCGTAAACATCTTGGCAATTAACATACCACTCTTTCCCTTTGTATAATATCTTGTAATATTCCTTGCTATTTTTAAGAGAAGCTTCAACAACCAGAGCATTGGTTGGCTTTTCTAAGCGTTCACAATCACAGATATCTTCTTTATCATCAATCTCATACAAATAAGTATGAGATGGAATATAGGCTAAGTCGCCTGCAATCAACTCTCTAGTTCCGTATTTGCAACAGGCTCTGGTGGCGGTGCGGGTGCCGAGTTCATGGAAACCAGGGCCTTGGCATATTCAGAAAACAAAACAACACAGTCCTCTAACTGACTGTCGGCGGCATATAGCTTTTTCCTTAGTTCTTGCACATTCTCTATAAAAGAAGTCGGGTTATCGACATCCAATTGTATATCTGCACACTGCTCTAACATCGTTTTTGCTTCCTGGGAAATTCTAGAAACTTCCCTGGGAATGTTTTCAAAATCTGTAGAATACTGTATCTTGACTCTCATATTTTACTCCTCAATTATAGCGTGATTGGTTGTTAGCAAAGTTGAAGCGGCACTAACAGCGTTTCTAAGTGCAATCGTCGTGACTTTAGCCGGGTCGATGATACCAGTATCAAGCATATCAACCATCTTATCACTGGCGAAATCCCAACCGTAATTAATCTTTGCAGCCTTCTTGCGGCCAAGTTTTGATTCTATAGAATTAATTATAAGATCGCCACTATGACCAGCATTCGCAGCCATCTGTCTGATTGGGGCCTCAAGAGATTTTCTAATAATCTCGGCACCCAGTGCTTGGTCCTCATTTTCAGCTTCAATCTTAAAGTCTCTACATCTTAAAAGAGCAGTCCCGCCGCCAGGGACAATGCCCCCCTCTTGTGCGGCCTTAACAGCCTCAATTGCATCTTCGATTCTGTGTTTCTTTTCAATCATCTCGACTTCAGTTGCACCGCCAACCTTAATAACTGCGACGCCGCTTGATAAGCGTGCCAGCCGCTCTTCAAGACCACGGAGTTCCTTCGAGGAAGGATGTGCTGAAACATCCTTTGTCTGCGCTATCTCTGATTTGATGGATTCAATTCGCTCGTCCACAACTTCAAAATCTGCCTGGCCGCCGACAAAGGTAGTCAAACTCTTTAGCGCACTAACCTTCTTACAGGTGCCCAAATCAGATAGTTTGGCTTCCTCAAGTTTCTTGCCCGATAAACGACTTATAAACGTAGCGCCCACTGAAACCGCCAAATCATCTAGCGCGTTGCGCCTGGATTCACCATAGCCTGGAGCCTTAATGGCTGCAACTTTCATCGTTCCGCGCACCGCATTCATAATCAATGCAGCTAAAGCCTGCCCTTCCACCTCTTCAGCTACAATAACAAAAGGTCTTCCATCCCTGGATACTAACTCTAACATAGGAAGTATCGTTTGTACCGATTCGATCTTGTGATCTGTAACGAGCACAAGGGGATCGTCATATTCAACAGAGGCCTTGCGTTCATTGTTAACAAAGGCTCGCGCAAAATAGCCAGAGTTAATTGTGAACCCCTCAATCAAATCAAGTGTTGTGTCCATTGACTTGGCATCCTCAACAGATATGGATCCATTGTGGCCGGCGCGATCAACGGCCATGGCCACCAATTTGCCAACACTGCTGTCTCCATTGGCAGAAACCGTCGCGACATGCTGGACGTCCTCCTCGGAGGTAACATCCTTAGACATCTCGGCAATGTTTAAAGCTATCTTTCTGCATGCCTTATCCATACCGCGTTTCAGGTCAACTGGTGAACTACCTGCAACAATATATTTTTGAGCATGGCCAACAATGTCACGGGCCAATACTGTGGATGTGGTTGTACCATCTCCCGCCAAAGAGTTTGTTTCAGAGGCTACCTGCTTCAAGATGTTTGCGCCGGCGTTTTCAAAGGGATCCTTCAAATCCACAAACTTAGCAACGGTTACACCATCTTTAGTGATAATGGGGTTAGATCCTTTTTTTGCTAGAATAACATTCCGTCCCTTTGGACCCAGAGTACATGCAACATTATCTGCCAGCGCGTTCACGCCGGTTAAAATCTTCTCTTGCAGTTCCCTGTGACTTGAATAAACCTTAGACATATTTTTCACCTCGTTAACAATATACTAATATTGTAACAAAAGTAAATGATATGTTTAAACTTTTATTTGTACCTCGGATCCTCTACAAGGACATTTGAAATATTCTCAGTATTCTCTAAAGCGGTGGATGCGGCAGCGGTGGCTTTGCTTCGTCTTTTCTCAGTGTAATAAGAGCCGATGTTCTCAGTTAAAGCCTTGGCCTCGGTCAGCAAGGTCATAACCCCACCTTTCAATTTCTCTGCATAAATCTCTGATAATTTATCAATGTTATCTTGAGACAAGTCTATCTCACCATATTCTTGCATATTGGTCAGGCCACCCAGTCTTTTTAACTGAGGGAAACTTGCAGCCCATTGGCTTTTCTCGTCGGTCTTGCCTTCCAGCATTGTCTGTTTTTCAATATAATGGAATGCCTCGTTTAACGTTGCCTCCCCTCTATCGAGTGATTCATCTAGCGACAACTTGCCAAAGCCTCTCTCTCTGCCGGTCTTCTTCTTAGCTGCGGCTGCGGCGGTAGCCTCTGGATCTTCCTCTCTTTCACTCGGCAGCGTGCCTAAGTCAATATAATCATGAAGAAGACCTCTTCTGTAGCCGCCAAGTTGGACTATCAAACTAGCAAGTGGAGTCAGATTCTCCTTGCTTGGGTTGGAGTTAAAAGCATCCATTGCGGCCTTCAATTGATTAATCGGTACGCCGCTCAATAATTTCTGACCACCGCCGATGTTAGAGATGAACTCAATGAAATTTTCTCTGGTAATATCAAAATCAAAAATCTTTAGTTTTTGTACCTGGTCGTTATCTACTAATTTATATGCCACAAGATATTTAATCTCTGGTGCGCCTCGGACTAAAAGAAAATCAACAATATTCGTAAAGCTGCCCTTAACAGGAGTGGAAGGACTGAGCAATTTGAGACTGACGGGCTGATCCTGACCATAAGATGAGAAAGCAACAAAGTCTTCAATCGGCAACGTACCTGCCACCTTCCCTGCTATCTGTTTACCGCCAGTCAAAGCAGCCATAAAACCCTCAAAAACAAAGCCGGCTGCGCTTTCATTATAATCATTCAGCGTTGCCTGTAGCGCCTCGATAATCATCATCATATTGATGATAACACTGGGTGACCTCTTTCGGGCCGCTGCCTTGGGGTCTAAAAACTTATTAATGTCAGCAATTCTGGCCTTCATATCGGTACCGCCGCGAACAACAGAAAAAATCTTTTGAATCTGTTCTCTGTCTTGAGAGTCGGGATCCCCCCATGCCTCGGAAGGAGTCCAAGTTGGTATGTCAATTGCAAAACTGAATCTACCTCCAGTCTCTTCTACCAGAACTCCCTGGTTTTCTAAGAGGCTTTTCTCTTCTTCGGCCAACAGAGACAGCTTACCCTTTAGACTAACCATCTGCTCGTTAATCATCCCGACTAAATCATTTAGTGTCAAGGGGTCGCTTTCTTCGCTTCTAGAATAAAAGTTCTCAATTATTGAATCTAAATTTTTATCGTCCATATCTCTAAATAGTCCTTAAAATATAATATCAGCAATTCCTAATTCAACTGCCTTCTCCGCATTCAAATAAACATTTGTCTTTCTATCCATCAACTTCCTAATGTAACTCTCGGTCATGTCTGTTTCGCTGGCTAACGCCTTCACGTATTGTTTCTGAGTTATCTTTGCTTCTTCAAATTCATTCTCGACGTCCTTTAGGTGGCCGGCATGGCCAGATATCACTCCATGAATCATAACACGACAGTTTTTACCTATCTTTCTCTTACCCCTGGTGCCGGCGGCCAACAGGAGCACTCCCGCCGACATGACTTTGCCCAGGCCGCAGGTGTGAATGGGGACCTCTTCGCGAACATTCCGCATTACATCATACAGCGAAAACATTTCCGTCGCATGGCCTCCGTGGGAAGAAACATAAAAATCAATCGGGGCACTCACTTCGATCGGGTCTGATTCTGGATCTTCAGGATCAGAAGGTACTACAATCTTTTCAGAGGAGAGGAGGAATAAACTATAAATTGTCTCAGAACACTTCTCCTCATCAATATCACCATAAATGCCTGTAATCCTGAGATTCTGCCCTGGCATCCTAAGAACTTCTTTTATCTCTTCTGGTATCTCTTGCTCTGTTGCTTCTTCTTTCTTATTTAGATTATTAAAACTCATATTAACTCCTGCTTTTTTCCGCTCTTGAGACCAACTCCATGGCTTCATCCCAATTACTAACCTTCAAAGACAGCCATACGTTAACCGGTATAAAACGCCTAAGAGTTAAAATAGATAAATTCTTCCACTGGCTTAGAACCACATTAAATACCTCATCATTTTCGTTGTCGGATTTTTTATGTAAAATCTCAATATATGATGAGGTATACTTCAGCAATATAAAGCAGTTAATCAAAGTTCTTTTAAAAATAAAGACCGAACTTGTCATCCCAAATATCCTTGATGCGAATAGGTGAGAAATCGCTCCCGCAAAAAACATCAAAAAAGCTATTCCAGCGTCCATCTTGTCCTCTTAAAGTAAAAAAAAAGGCAGCAAAGAAGCTGCCTTTTACAATATAGAAACATTTTTCTATTATTAAGCCTCTTTTTGAAGTTTCAACAGGCGACTGGCAACTCGGCGTGCCACCTCGTTGACCATCTCTTCCTCATCTAGCTCCTCGTCCTCAGATACTTCTGCGGCGGGCGCATCTTCCTCGGTGATTTCAATATTGGCAGACTCCAAGCTCTCTTCCACTTCTTCGTCACCATCGGCAACAGGCTCATCCATGGGCATTTCTTCCTCTTCAGGTGCCGGCGCATCCATGGGCGCCTCGGGCTCCGACTCAACAGAAATATCAGTACCAGTGTGTTTCTTGATAATTTCCGCAAAATCAGCCACCATGGCTTCTACGTCCACCTGAGCGGTTTCACCGGGCTCTTCAGGGGGCAATTCTTCGCCGGGAAGGTCTTCGCCGGGAAGGTCATCGCCAGGAGGTTCAGACATGTCCATGCCACCCAAATCTCCCATATCGTCGGCAGGTGCTTCTTCGTCTTCTTTATAGGCTCCATAACCCTCTTTTTCTAGAAAGGTTTCCGCCAACGGCTGCATGTCGGCATATCTCATGAAGTGACGAATTTCATTTTCGTTTAAAAGTTTTTGGTCAGACATTATCATTCTCCTTAGACAAGTTAATCTATGATTGCTAACGTGTTCATATTAAATAGTAATAAAAAAGCATAAATTCTATTTTTAATAGTCGGAAAGAGAATTTTTTAATTTTTCTCTAGCTTTGTCCTCAATTTGTTTAACTCGCACGAAACTCACACCCAGCCTATCAGCCACTTCGCGCAAAGTCAATGAACCATGCTGAAAGACGGTTTCATGTACACAATTATAATCTTTTTTATAATCGATCCACATTCGGCATTCTTTTATGGGGCATGGGACGTCTAGTTTTTTACAAGTATTTAAACATTTCATGAATTACTCCCCCTCCTCAATCATATCAAATATGCTCTCGATTTCTTTGCTGTCTAGTGCAAATTTATTTTTAGTACCCTCGGCCTGTTTGTGCTGTCTGTTGATATAATCTCTCTTGTGCTTGCCCTGAATAGAATATCTTTCCTTGCATTTGGTCATATATTCGTTAATCAAAGAATCACTCTCAAGGTAACCAGTTATCATCATGCGAAAAAATTGCGACTGATTAATACCATCATATTGGCAGCGTATGCGTAAGGCAGCTTGGCGATCTTCTGTGTCATAAAACATGAATTTTTTACGCAACTCTGGATCTGGTATAGTGGGATCTCTCATTTTCCCCTCCCCAGAATATGAGTACTGCTCTCTATCTGACTTGCGTTTGATTGTCTAACGAAATTTGCCTTACATCGAAGTTCTTGAAGGTTACGTACCCCTGTATAAGAGAGGCCGCTACGAATGCCGCCACCAAAGTCTTTAAGGATAGTCTTAGCAGATCCTTTATAGGCAACTGTTGTAGAGATTCCTTCGGGCGTTGAAGATTTACCACGCCAACTGCGCTGGGCTTTGGAGGATGCCATTCCTCGGTATACTTTGTATTTTCTGTCTCTGTTTGATAAAATCTCACCTGGTGTCTCCTTGGTTCCCGCCAACATTGAACCTATAATTACGAAATCCGCTCCAGCAGCATAAGCCTTAACCATGTCGCCAGTTGTCTTGATTCCTCCATCTGCGATTATCTTTGAATTGTAAGTAGTCTTTGAAATGTCCAAAATACTCTGAAAAGTGGGGACCCCGTGGCCGGTCACTAAACGGGTCGAACAAATTGACCCGCCGCCGATTCCGACACGAACAGAGTCGGCCCCCCAAGACGCCAAAGCGTCGAAGCCTTCGAGGGTCGCCACGTTGCCGGCCATAATGTGAACGCTGCCGCCAAAACGTTGCTTTAAATTTTTCAAACAACGCTCCATCATAGCGTGATGACCGTGTGCTACATCAACACATAAAACAGAGGCACCTTCTTCACATAAATACTGTGCTCTCTCCATATAATCACCAGTCATACCGATGGCAGCACCAACAGTGGCGTCGGGATTATTATTAAAAACTTCTTCTAAAATCTCAATTTGACGATCAACCGTGTTATATCGATGAATGATACCCATGCCACCAGCCTGGGACATAGTGAGACACATGTCCTCCTCTGTAACAGTATCCATGGGGCTGGATATGATAGGTAAGTCCAGGCGTATCGATTCGTCTAGGTTGTTGCCAATGTCAACCTCCTTTCGGCTCTCGATATCGCTGTACTTCGGCACCAACAACACATCGTCAAAAGACAATGCTTCTTTCATAATTCCTCCGAATTTTTATAATTTATAATATCTTGAAGTGTTCTTGCCCACCATCCCTCATCGATGGGTTTAACCTCGTCCACTCTATATTCGTAGTGAGCGAGGTCTTCATGGCGCAAACTTTTCAAGTGGTCCATCGCAGACTCGTATGCCTCATCATTAAACCACCTGATCTTTAGGTATTTCCAATTGCCTTTCATGAAGGTTTTCTCAACTACACCAAGTCTCTGGCAACTGTGATAATCTTGGCGTACCACCTGTCCTATTTTCATTCAACCTCCGTTTTCTGAACACTGATCGGGTCAAACCAAACAACAACTTCGGTTTGACCACCCTCTATTGTATAATAGGCCCCATGATAGCCATTATCAACAATATTCTGGAACAATTCATCAAAATTTAGCGAGAGGCCATATGGCCCTCTTGACTTGCTCCTTAGATCGCCTGGGTCTTGCATTATGTCATAAATTTGCTCTGGATTGACATCTACATAAAAAAGATTTCTTCCAGCGGCAATTTGTTGTTCAACATTATCCAGGTCTGTGTAAAAGAAAACGCGGGGATATGCAGATGTAGCATAATCCCTTTTTGAATATGGGTTTCTTTTTGTTAAAAAATATTCAGGATCCAAAACATATTCTTCACCATCAAAATTTGAGTAGTGGAACAGTCTCATGCTTCCGCCCTTGTATTTTCTCCAATTCTCAAGAAGTAATTTCATCTGCATATCCTAAATAGTTATAAAGTCTCTAAATATCTCTGTAAGTACCAGATCGCTTTTTCAATATCTCGCTTCGGGTTTTCCTTGCTCTTGTGCCTGGAAATATATTTAATAACATTTCCACAATTAAAATCTAATTTCCAAGCCTCTATGACATTGATAGCTTCATAGACATTGCCCTCGCCACCATAATGTAAAGGGTGGTCCACCATGGCCTGATATTCGCCATCTGTGGTTGGCTTAATGAGAAATTTACTAAATTTTGAATTCATTGTCCGGTGCTCCCCAGAGATCCATCACCCCTGTCAGAGATGGTGATAGGATACCAATTGTATAGATCATCCTTCGAAGTCTCAAGTGCCCTGAAGGACACCACTGGTACCATAATAATTTGTGCAATCTTGTCATAGTGCCCGATGGTTTGGGGCTCCTTGCCAACATTGTGCAAGTCGATAAAAACTTCTCCATCGTAGCCGCTATCAATGATGTGTGCGCCGACAATCAAAGAACGCTTCGCCCCCATACTAGAGCGGTTACACACTTGCAGCATATAACCATGAGGAACACCGAATTTCAATCCAGTTGGAATAATGGCGTTTTCACCCGGCTCAATGGTGATCTTTGTTTTTGGTATATGTGCGTGGATATCAAGACCAGCGTCCGATGGATTGGCCCTGGATGGTGCCATTACACCATTGTGTAATTTAATATATTCAATAATCATAATTCTAACTCCAATTGTTTTTCGTTTTCTACAACATGCCTCTTGTGTTTCTCAAGAAAATGTTCTGTTAAGTAAACCCACTTGTCAAGCGGAACTTTAACTGTTAAATGTGATGGACTGGCCTCGAAGTATTCAGGGTTGTAAATGTCTAAATAAACATGTTCTCCGTCATCCGTTGTGGCAAAAATCTCATATTCGCCATCCTTGCTCATAATCATTTTGCTCCCCAATTCTTTCTCCTTGTAGCCATCGCATTGTTGATACAGGTTGCAGCCACAATTGTGGCATTCTTTTGGACCCTCAAGTGTGATCATTCTTATCCGCCTCTCGGTCCATAAAATCTTTTATAATTTTGTTTGCGCCGGCCCAGCATTCTGGGCAGTAAAGATTAATCTTCTCTTGCTCCTCTCTGACCACGACTTTCCATTTCATAACTTGCTCCTTTGAGTTTTTATCAAAAGGTTTTTTGCAAGACATACACTCATTACCTAGCTTGCCAAATAAATGAAGTTGTTCTTTCATTTCCTTTTTAGCTCTCTTCGCTTTGTTGCGAGCCATTTTTCTTTTTATACTACCCATAACTACCCCAACATTTTAAACGTATGCTTAATCGAGCGGGTGCTAAAGCCCCACTGTTCATTATGGCTTAATTTGGCAGCATACGGCCTATTTAAATGAACTTCGTCGCCCTCGCGGATCCCCCAACACCTAATTGTTGTCGATGTGGATGTGTCATCGACGACCTTCAGGACCCAAAAGGGCTTACCGTTTTTAGTTTTACGGCGAACAACTTCCCTGGGAATAAACCAAGCCACGCCAAGTTCGTCATCCCAGTTGCCGAGCGCAGGGATACAATATTTATCAATCGATTCCCTAATTGTTCGCGTCATTACCAAGCTGAAGGGGAAGTTGCCTGTCAAAGATGATATAAATTCAATCCTCTCCTCGGGCGTAAACTCACCCTCTGGCTTATAAAGTTCAATATTCTCGCGAAGCTTTTTAAGATTTTTGGGTCGATCTTGCACACAAGCCATCCAAAAATGCTTCATACCTGAGAATCTGTCATCCTTCAGAGTATCCAGTGCGCCGGAACGACAAAGAACGTCGATGGCCTTCTTGTTGAACTTTGAATAAACAACATCCTCGTGAAAAAGAAGCTCTTCAGCACTATTGAAGGGGCGATTAGCCACAATTTGATCAATAGCCTTCTCGCCTAAACCTTTGATTGATGTGAACGGTTGAATTAGCGTCACACCATCATCAGCAATTTCCCAGTGCCTATTAGAAGTATTAATATTGATATCCTCAATATAAAAACCGTGCTTCTGAGCAAGGCTAATCGCCGCCTCCTTTCTGGACTCTGGCTCTTTATCCAAGAAGGCCGCCATCCAACACTCGGGATAATAGTTTAAGAGCCAAGCACATTGGTAAGAAAGTATGCTATAAGCAACAGCATGAGACTTATTGAAGCCATACCCAGAGAAATATTCAAAATTTCTCCAGAGTCCCTCGGCGGTGGCTCGATCAATTGACTTAGCAACACATCCTCGTATGAACTTTTCTCTGATTTTATCTTTCTCTTCATGTCCTTTACCTGTACCTTTCTTCGTAAGAAGTTTACGAAGTTTGTTGCCTTCATCAAGCGAAACGTTATCGCCAAGCTTGTGGGCAAGTAATGCAATCTGCTCTTGGAAGATCATGAAACCAGCAGTCTCCTGAGTTACTTCCTTGACAAGATCATGTGCATATTGAATATCTTGTGGGTTCTTCTTAGCCTTTACATACAAACGATCCACATTCGCACTGAGCGGCCCTGGACGGTAAATGGATGTAATGGCAGAAATGTCAATAATGTTATTTGGTTTTGCTCGCTTGCAGAACTTTTGAGCGCCCTCGTTTGTGAACTGGAAGATGCCGGCGAACTTACCCTTATGGAAGATGTTCTTGTAAACCTCGGCATCATTCAAATCAATCTTGTCCGGGTGTAGGTATTCATCATAATACTCTTTGATGTTCTCATAAGTTGGATTGCTAACACCCTTGTGCCTCTTGAGCAAATGGCCAACAGCCGACTGAATCATATCAAGAGTTGATAACCCAAGAAGGTCAAACTTAATAAAGCCGAGAGGCTCAAGGTGGCGAACGTTCTGACCTTCAGACCACGGAGTCTGAACTACACCACCTGAATTAATAAGCGGCATGTGCTTGTCTAGGTCCTCGCCAATCACCACACCACCTGCATGGCGACTCGTGGAACGCTTTTGACCAACCAGTGCTTCAACGTGTGTCTTGATGTGAGGATACTTACGCAGAAAGCTCTGGAGCGATTCAGAGTATTCCATGACCTCCTCAAAGGTTGGAACATAGACACCAGCTTTGATACCATGCTTGTCTTTCGCCTTTGGGGTTGCCTCATACACCATCCTACTGGTAACATTATTAACTTCTACAAACGGAACGCCGTAGAACTTTCCAATGTCTTTGATAAGAGAGCGAAGTTGCAAGGTATTAAAATTGGAGATAGGCACAACAGTTGTATCTCCCCACTCCTCTGCGAGGATTTCCTTCAGTCCAAAAGCATCAGATACATCATAATCAATATCAGGATAATCCTTGGCATCGGAACGCAGGAACCTGCTGAACAGGAGACCGTATTTAATCGGATCAACTTGTGTGATACCAAGAACATAAGCTACCAGAGAACCAGCGGCAGAGCCACGACCTGGGCCTGATAGCATATTCTCGTTTGCTTTGTCGGCAATCGCCTTCATGGTCAAGAAGTATTTACTAAAGCCACGTTCGTTAATTACCTTAAGCTCGTGCTTGAGGCGATCAACGTATTCTTCATTATCCGAAAACCCAAACTCCCGCAAGCCAGCGATAGATGCTTTGACCAGTGCCTGTTCAGCAGTAACCCCATCGGGCACAACAAACCCAGGCAGACGAACTGTATCGTCGGGCATGAAGCTCTCAATCAGTTCATGAGCAATATGGTAGGTGTTGGTCATACTGTCACGGACCAGATCATCATCATATTCGCTGCCAACCTCTTCAGAATACTTCTTATAGGACTCCCACATTTGGTCGCCGTTCTTCGGATATAACTCATAACCGATTTCATCAACACCATCTGGTAACTCAGATGTCAGCCATTCAGGCTTCTTGGACATACCCAGCCAACCTAAACGCTTATATAACTCACGGTCCTTCCATGCGGTGGGCGTGGGGTAGTGGCTATCAGCGGTCGAGATCAACTTAATGTCGAATTCCTCGTGCATTTTAACAACAAATTGATTCAATTCATGTTGCTCGGCAATGCTGTTCCACTGTAATTCTCCATACCAACGATCGCCAAGAATATCGGTCATTTGGCGGCTTGTCTCTCTCATAGCCCCCAAAACAGCTTCAGAACCCTCCTCCTTATTGTCCCAGTAATCACCAGCATATACACCCCCTAAGCACGCTGATGACGCTATTATGCCCTCGCTATGGCGATTTAATAGATCATAATCTATCCTGGGGTATCGGTAGAAGTTGTCACCCTGGTGGGATTCTGAAATCATCTTATAGATATTATTCAGACCGGTCTGGTTTTGTGCCAATAATATAAGGTGTCGTCTGGCGCGGATCTTATTGCTAGACTTCTTCTTTGAGGCTGACTCATCCTCTTTAGCCACTTTGTCATCGTCAGACGCCAGTTGTTTCTTGGCCGCCTTCTTATCGGCTTTTACTTTTTCGTATTCTTCTTTCCACTCAGTGATCGATGGCACAAAATAAGCCTCGACGCCAAAAATGGGCTTAAAGTTTTTACCCTCGGCTTTCATCTTCTTGGCATGGAGTACCTGATAAGATAAACCATTCATATTCCCATGGTCAGTCAACGCTAGCGCATCACAACCATTCTCATAAGCAAAATCCATATGTTCTTGAGGATAACCGAATCCATCAAACACAGAGCCGGCAACGCTATGGGCGTGCAGACCGACAAAAGGAATACTAGGCTTAACCCTAACCATAAAAAAATACCTCCGCTACTATACAGTCAGTATAATAACGGAGGTCAATGACGTCAATCAATTATTTTACTTTTTTGATAGTACGCCGAACAGTACAAGGACCGCCAAGAGTCCAACAAATCCAGCCTCACCAAGTGAACCGATTACGGCCACCACATTACCTACGACATCCATGCCGAAGACCGGCGCTCCGTAGAGCACTTGTGCTACGGTTGCTAGGGCTAACACCAGAACAAGTAGTTCAGTAAGTTTGCCAACGCTTCCGCTTACCATTTCAAAAGCTTTATTGATCATATCCATTTTCTTAATCTCCTTTTAATGTACACTCACATGGTGTACGTTAAGCTTAAATAGTCTATAGAACTGGCCAAATCTTAACACACATAATAGGCGATGTTAAGCATTTTATTATTTCAGAATGATTTCACCATCATTGGAGATTAAAAAAAATAAATTAATTTTATAAAATTCCCATATATCTCTCACCACGATCGCATAATAGGGTGACAACAATGCCTTCCGGAGAGTGCTCTTTAATCCATTTTTCAGCAGCTAAAACGTTGGCGCCGGAAGATATCCCAACTAACAAACCACTTTCTTTGGCCAACCTTCTAGCTCTTTCAATCGCCTCTTCGGTCTTGATCTCAATAATCTGATCGATCTGTGATCTATCAACAAGGAAGTCAGCGCCATCGTTAATTCCTTGAATACCGTGTTCCTCGGCCGGCTCCTCTGGTGATACTAAAACAAACTTAGGATTCTTCTGGCCCATCCCAGAAAAGAATTTCTTTACTCCCATTATTGTACCACCTGTGCCAGCGCCGCAGACGAATGCTTCAAGTATGTAACCGTGTGTATCGCTGGATATTTCTGGGCCAGTCGTGAACCGATGACACATTATATTATCCTCATTACTAAACTGTCTTGGAGACCAAGCGTATGGATCTTTCGATAACATCTTGTCGCGCAACTCGATGGCGTCTTTAAAGGCGTTGTATCCGACCTCTACAATCTCGGCACCATATACCCTCATCATATTCTTACGCTCTTCGCTCATGTTATGGGGCATGATAATGATAACCCTCATATTATTAATAGCACCTATGCGAGAAAATGCAATACCAGTGTTACCACTAGTCGCCTCTACAATCGTTGTCTTCCCATCAAGCTCTCCACGACCCAGTGCTGTCTTAAATATATAAGCTGCCATCCTGTCTTTTATAGAACCTGTTGGGTTATATGTTTCTAATTTGGCCCATAGCTGCGGCGACAGCTTAACCATCGGCGTGTGACCAATAATATTATTCATCGTCTACTCCTATTCCGTTCCACTCTTTGTAATTTAAAATAAATTTAGATGGCCTCCTGACCTTGGGGCCATACTCAGCAATATACAAACAATATCTTTCCCAACTATCAATTTTCCAGTAGTTATCAATTTTTTCTATATTAGAGTTGTCAAGGGTCAGCGTGTCAAAGATATCCTCTAATTTAAAATTCCTGTATGAAAACCTCTCCTGTAAAGATAGTTTTTCTTTTCTTTCCGTCGGATCCTTCCAATATCCTGTTGACTTTTCTTTAACCTCGTTCTTAAGCTGATCCAACTCATCTAGGCCAAAAGTAAAAGCTAGATATTCTCCGTCTCTGACCGTCTTATTATCATGACTTAAAAAGAAGTTTTTCTTCGAAGATATTAAATCGCGATGTTTTCTAACGAGAGTCGGGCCGTAAAAAGCGTAAGGCCAAGATACATAAAACTTATTAACACCCAAGTTGGTACTCAGACCCCTGCAAATTTTATCTGCAACAGACGCACCATGTAAAACACTCCACCCCAAACAGTCTCTTTTGTTGACGTCTTTTGGTGAAATAGGGACATAATGTATCTGTATTGGCTTTTGATACTCTCTCTTATTGATTGTGTGGCTGCGTAGCACCCACACTGGATCCTGAACCATTTCGCCTATACGATACCGGATCAGCGGCTGCATATCATCATTACAAACAATCCATATTGTTTCGCAGCCGGCGTTAGCACACTCGACAACGCAGCGCTCTATCGCTAGATAATCTTGACCAATTGGCGTCAAGGCATCATGCCATGGCATATTAAAATCCAATTTTGGGCCGGCAACGGGTATTACCCCAGCTAGATGAAAATTCAACTTAACCTCTTGAAGAATCCTCTATCTCTGGATGTTGCTGCTTGAGTATATCCATGAACGTGCTCAAGAGTTTTACTTTTTGATCATCTGGCAGGCCGTCGATAAAAGCCATCACATCATCACCCATCGCCTTCATGATCATCTCATCCCCAGCTTCGTCTTCGTGTGATACGGTGGGCTCTGAAATCTCTTCCAACACTTCTCTAACGATCTTTCTTAAAACCGGTCTTGTCAAAATCATACGAGTTCCCCAAATATAGCACATCATC
>Ga0208919_1001167_pt1 | contig 15599 bp, 11 predicted proteins | sample 4_EtaG_FD_184076 | JGI IMG/M metagenome (GOLD analysis project Ga0208919, IMG submission 184076) | Marine viral communities from the Subarctic Pacific Ocean - 4_ETSP_OMZ_AT15127 metaG (SPAdes) (version 3) | ecosystem: Environmental > Aquatic > Marine > Oceanic | place: Pacific Ocean | collected...
GTGATAGTATTCGTTTTGGATACCTTAAAGCTGCGGTCTACTTCCTCTTGAAGTTCCTGCGTCATGTGCGTGAGCTTGTCTAAAGCCGATTCATGGCTTTCTGCAGGGAATGGATCGGCGGGTTGATAGTCTGTTTGCTGTTGCTGTGCAGTCTCCCGTCGAATGACGACAGTCTCGCCAGACGCAGGCGCGGTCACAAACGTCACCGTGCCGCCGCCGGTCGCGCCAACGCCACTGACCGCATAGTTTGCCGATCCGGTGCCTTCGGTTCGCGCGCTTTCTGCGCCAGTGCTATCGGTTCGTACAAATACCTTCAGCTCGCTGCTGGCGAACACCTTAAAGGTGTAGCTAAAAGCGACTGTACTGCCGTTGCCCGAATACGAATTTTTTATAGTCGTCGTTGTAACCGTCATCGTCCTGCAGCCTCATTAAGTTCTTTCGTCCGTCTGTCGTAATCCTCTTCCAGCAGCCGCTTTTTCTCTTCTATCTCTGCGGCAAATTCTTTGTGCTCCGCTACTTCATTACGACCATATCCGATAGCGTATAATCTCCGTTTTCTAAACGCAGCTTTCAATGATTCCGTCGCGTCCATGTTTCCATTTTTGCTGGCTTTTTGAAGCTCTTTAAAATCGCGTGTTTTCATGTAACTGCTCATAGCTTTAAAAGCTTCTTCGCCAGTTACTTTATGGAAGAAGTCTAGTTGCTTATCTGTGTAGATAACGTGCTTGCTTTCACCTTCTGGGTACGGATGATAAGCAAACCGTATCCGCGAAAGCTCCTCATCGACCGGGTTTGGATTATGCAGGCGCACTCGGCTTCGCGTTTTTACGCGGCCCCAGTGGTCGCGCGCAGGTGGTAGCCCAGCCTGAGCAAATGGCGTTTTGGACTGTATTATACGGCCAATTTTTTCAGGGTAAGTGATGCCCGTTTTTCGCCGAAACCGCGCCACGTCGTCCTGCATTTTAGAAATTTCATTCATAAACGAACCTAAAGGCACGGTCATGCTCGACGCGTAGTTTTCAAAAAACCTTTGACCACGAGCGCCTGTCTCGTCCTGAGTTGCTTCAAAAAACTGCGAAATCGATACCATGTAGCTCTTGTTGGCTAGGTTCTTTCCAATGACCAAAGATAATGCAAGATACTTCTCTGTATCGGTTCGCGTATCGCCAGGGTGTTCTTGCATGTGCTCGTATGCGTCAACGGCCAGGCCGATTAGTGTCGATACAGGCTCGATTGTGTTATACGGCAACCATGTCTCTGTGCCGGGTACACGAAAGTGATATGGAAATATTCCACGGGCGGCATAAGTAGCGCGCACCGCTGGGTCATTGCTTATCCCGCCAGTCATATTGCCGGTAGATGCGTAATAAGCGGCTAGAGTTTGCACGGCCACACCGACGCCTATCTGCGCTTTGACCTTCGCTTCGTCTGCGCCACCCTTCGCAACCGCTTCTTTGTAAGGTTTGAAAAACGGCGCGAAAATGCTGTTGTCTCTGGAGTATATAAGCGCGTTCATTGGCGTCTTATAGAACGGCACAATCCAGCTCATTATTGGGCCACGAAATATCTCTTGCAGTTTTTTCGACTTGCCTTCCAGCTCGTTCTGCAGTGTGACCTTTCCTGCAAGCTGCTGCGCCTCTTCAATTGCTTTGCCGGGCGGGTTCGTGACAAAGTCGGCAACGTGATCTGAAAACGCCTCGCCTTTCTTTTCAGACAGCCGTGCATCTCTCCACGCCAGCTCATAAAGCGCGCCGCGATATGCAACGACCTTGACGAACGAATCACCGGCAACCAGCGCGCGCGTCGGTGCGCGGCCACCTGTAACAACGGTTCCGAATACATTTACAGCAGCCCCAAACGTGCGGTTTTTTATCTGCAGGCCTTCAGCGCTGAAAGCGTCGTACTGGTTGTAGGTCGTGCCTAGCTCTCCCTGCACATTGCCGCCACGCGGCTCAAACCTATTGCCAAAAAGCTCTTCTTTAGTTTTATAACCCTTACCCGCTGCCTTTAAAGCATCTTGCAGCGCCATAAATTGCCCAAATATTTTAGCTTGCGCGTCGCCAAAGCTAACAGCATCGCCAGGCATAGCCGCTGCTGCGACGGTCCTCAAGTTATCGTTCCAGATCGCCGCAAACCCGCCAGCCAAGTTTTTAACGTGAGACCACGGGCCAGACAGAATTGCATTAATCCAGACTTCATGCCATGCCCGAAACGCACGACCTGTTCGACTGGACTTCCCAATAAAGTCCATGCGATCCTTCAGGTCGTCGAGGTTGCGATAAGATTCAATTGCTTCGTCAAGATTATCAACGCCGCCCAGATCGTCCGCGAGCTTGCGATAGTCGCGGCCTGTAATCTGTGCAATTTCATCCGGGCTCATGCCGCCCGTCTCACGCGCCGGAAGCTTGACGGCGTTTAACGCGCGCGCAATGTCTGTCACCGCACCCTTATACATAGCCTGCAGGCTACCGACTAAGTCTGCTTGCTGCTTCCATTGCAGCTTCTGCAGTAGCGTAGCGTCAGCTCGCCCAGCAACGTCGGACATTTCATCGAGCTTTCGCGCCTCAGATACAAACAGGTTCTTGGCAGCTGCCACATGCGCGCCAAGCGCACCGGGATTATTTGGGTCAACCTTTAAGCCCCGACGCAGCGTCTCAGTCAAATTCTTTGGGTTTGCGTTGACAAGGTCTGCAAGATCAGCGGTTTCGTTTAAAGATATTGTGCGCAACGCCTTGGCAGGCATTGATCCTTCGATTTCTTTCGCCATCTGGCCGATCACGCTTAGAATACTGCCTTCGTCTGGAATCTTTTGTTCCATACCCGGCTGCGTGCCGACCGCTCGAAGGCCACCAGGGCCACCTAACAGACCGTCTACTAACTCTGGCGGCTGCTTCCGACTTTCATTAAGCCGGTTTAGTTCTTCGCTTCCAAAATCCACTTTATACAGGTCGTACTGGTCCGCTTGCTCCGCGCTCAGACTTTCCGGGCCGCGACCTAGAATATTGTCGCCATCTGCTGCATCGTCAGGAAGTTGCGGGGCAGACGGGTCGGCTGGTTCAGCAATCGCAGGCGGCGGTGTGACTGGCTCACCAGCAGCAGGCGGCGGTGTTATTTCTGGTGGCGGTTTGACGCTTGGCACGCCTTCCTCGACTGCGCCAGCTTCCAGCTCAATTTTTTGCTGATCAATTCTTTCTTGAATCTTCTCCTGCAAGCGACCCATTCTGCCGCTTTTGTCGCCAGTAAGTAACCGCGCTCCAAGTGTATTGAGGTGTCGGAATCCACCGCCAGCAACTTGGTATTCTTCGATAATGTCGCCTGCATCTTGTGCATTGTAATCAACCTCACCCGCAGGCAGCGGGTAAAGCTCTTCCTTCAGCACGCCGTGCAGCTCTGCGCCTTTTGATTCAAGCATATTTATTCCAATAAAAAAGGCGTCTAAAAAGACGCCGATATAAGGTTAATTTCTACAGCCAGAATTAAATATCTGGACTTTCGCTTGTGTCGCTGGTCGCTGCGCCACCAGCTACGCCAGCCGCGCCAAACAGCGGCACGCCTTTCTTTAACACGCTGTCGCGCATCTTCTTGGTGACGGGCAGAGTCCAAACCTTTGTATCCGCAAGTTCGTTCTCAATATATTTTTGAGCCTCTTGCTGCGTGCGAAAATCAGCGACTTGTCCGCCGTTTGTGCGGTCGAAAACAGTGAACGTGCTTTCCCCGGTAACCAATCTACTAAAGTGCGCCTCGTTCTCTACAACTTCCAAGACACTAGCAGGGCCGTCGGCTGCAACCTCTGTCACACCGACCTTAGACCCAAACTTCTTGCCCCACTTAGCTGCATAGTTCTTTAGTATCTTATCATAGAAGCCCTTCATGCCTTCGCCGCCGACTTCTAACTGTTCGCCGGTTAATGACCGCAATCCATTTTTAGGCTTTTCTGACAATAAACGATCCGCAGCTTCTTTACCTATGAGTTCCGGCAAATCGTCTGGCGTTACACCAGTTCGAGCAATAACTTCCTCGCCATTAAGGCCAAATGCCTTAAAGTTAGTACCGCTTAAATGAATCTCACTAATCTGCTTGCTCAAATCATAACGCTCGGCCTGCACCTTGCCCGGCGTCCACGCGATTGCGTCGTAGCCTTCTTCTGCCGCCATACGCGCAACACGCCGGAACGACATTTCGTGCCACGTCTTTTTCAGTGGTGCGTCGGGGACTTGTCCAACGTTTCCGAAATACTGTTCAAAATCTTTTTCTAACGCTTCATACTCTTTGGTCAAGCCGGGATCGCCGCCTGTAATTGCTTCTGATTTGCCCAAACGGGCATCATAGTAAAGAGAACGATATTTTTTAAATTGATCAAACCTCGCTTGCGTTGGTTCATCCATTGTCGGCACGGGAACCTTATAACCTTGCTTGCGTCCTTTCTGATGCCAATCGCTCTGTATCTCCTCAATAAACAGTATTTTCTCGCCGTTGGGACCAGCGCGGTCATTGAGGCGCATGTGAGCTAGGACGTTTGGCTCGTCGAAGTGAGGCGTGCGAAACTGACCTCGATCTTCTCTTTTGCCCACAAGAGTTATGTACTCATCACGCTCTGCGTCAGACAAGCCATCTAGACTGTCTGCTATGCGCTTGTCAGTAAGCTCATTAAGGCGTGCCAACTCTGTGTCTGAGATGGTAGCGCCGCTAACTTTGGGCAACCTCAACAAAACCTCGCGGTAGTTCTCGCCACCGGGCAGCGTGTATTCGCCAAATTTTGTACGGTCTTCCAAGCGCCCCGCGTCATCTAAACCGCGACCTCTAAGCGTCCGGCTAAACGCACCTACTAAATCGTCTATGTAATCATCGCCCAACAAGAAATCTGTAATGTCAGCCAGCACTTCTTCAGGATCAAGACCAAACTCATTAACAGCCTCTTGCGCCAACCGCTCATCAGACATCTCTTCAAGTTCTGCGCGATAATCTTCAGATGATTTTATGCCGACGTCTCTATTGCGTGGTAAAGTTACCTCTTCGATCTTTACCTCATTCGCCTGCATATATTCCTGCACTTCGGCTTTTGTGACAGACTTTTTACCTTTTAAGAAATCATCTAGCCCAGTCCACGCCATTTCCTCTGGCTTCACACCTTCACTTTTTGCGATCATTGCACGCATCTGCTGTGCGCTGCCTTTCTCCATCGGCAGAGCGTCAACTGCATTGCTCACAGCGCTAAAAAATACTGGAGCCGGTGCGCTTACCTCATCTGCAGCGGTCGCAGGCACTGGACCCACGCCGCTCATCAGCGTCGAACGTGACTGCCCCGCAGCGTCAAACAAATCTCGAACAACAGGGCCGACGACGTTTTTAACCCCGCGCGCGACCGCTGGTGCGGCGGCAATCGCAGGCGCTGCGACCGCGCCTATACCGGCTACTGTAAACACTTTTGAATAGTCTGGTTTAAACTCGCCTTTCTCTGGATCATGCGCGAGCCGTTGCATCATGTACTCGCTCATAGCGCCATACGCACTGCCTTCGGCTGCGTAAGCTCCGTAGCCAGCAGACCTTGCAGCAGACTGCAGCAACTTACTTGCAAGCGCTTTACCGCCGCCAAGCTTTAATAGTTTTTGCACAACCTTAAAACCACCAACCCCGCCGACTGCAAGCATTGGGTCTTGCACCATATTGCCGAAAAATCTTTGCGTACCTTTCCAGGTTCCGTTGGGAAGCCGCTCGTACATTTCTAGCAGCGTTGCAATGCCAAGACGCACGTCGATTGGCAGGTCGTCGATCCTTGCGAAATCAATGCCTGCCGAAGTGAGGTTATAGTTTAAGCTCCCCGCTGTATCTAACCCGTGGGCAGAAATCTGCTCCGGCGTCATGTTTTCAGCTTCGCGCCTACCTTCTTCTAGGCGCTGTTTTGCGAACGGAATTAACTGCCTGTTTCTTTCAGTTCGTTCATCTCCTCGCTCGGCATGATCACCAACGCCGCGCCGAAAATCAAAAACGAATTTGGACGCCATGTTGAAGACTTGGCCGTCCTTACTTTCTGGGTCGAGAAACCTTTCTTCTAAACTCTCGTCCGCTTCCGGCGGCGGCAGGTTATCGTCCCACGCGGCCTCTGCACTAGCGCCCCGCGATCTGTAAATCTCGGCAGTTTCAGATGATTCTAAGAATTCATCGCGATCCGTGTTGGCGGTGCTTTGCTCAATAACGTCTTCTATCGGCTGGACTTGAGAGTTTAATACGAAATTAATCATTTTATTATCTCTCGGCTGGGTTTGGCGGCGGAAGTTGAGCGTCCGAACCTTTAATTAAAAAATAGATGGCGTTTATTCTTTGCTCCTGATTGAAAAGTGCGCGCGCTCTTTTTCGTTGTCGCAGCGTTATCTTGCGCTCTTTGCCTTTCGTGCTTTTAACACTAAGAGGCTGACCAGGCTCCGCGCCGGTCTGCAGTTTTCTCAGTTGTTCGCTGGTAGTGCTTGGCGTAATGAGTGGCAAGGCGCTGAATTGAGCGCGCCAGTTATTTTTTATTTTTTGTATTATTTCCTCTATATTTTGCTCAGTAAGCGTTTCTGGTACATCTCCCGCAAAAACACCTCTCAGAAGCGTACCGGGTAGGCTGTCGTACAGGCTCTGCGCCGCTTCTTTATCTTCTTTTTTCCTATCGGTTAAAGCTGTAAAAGCAGCCTCTGCCGGGCGGTAGCCTTGTTCTAAATAATCCTCATAGTTCAACATCAACGCCGCCTCTTTAGCTCGTATTACGTTTTGATTCCTAGACGATCCTGGAATTGTATACTTGCGTTGACCTATTCCAAACGCGTCCTCAAGATACTTACGATATCTTTTTTTCTCTATATATTCTGGCGTTTTTTTAATGGCGTCATTGGCGGTTTGTTCTATTGCGCTAAACGCTTTGTTACCAATCAACCCGGTGTTTCTATCATTGCGAGCCGTATGCAGAACGTCCTGAATATCGTCGTCAGTAACGGCCTCTGTAAGTAGTAGATTCGCATCTCTAACGTAACCACCGTTATAAATTACGTCTGTACCGTAGCGCATATTTAATAATAATCTTTTATGTGTTGAATCGACTGTCAAATCGTTTATATCGGCTGCGGTGATTCTTGGCGCTATGCCATTCGCGCGAGCGGTCTCTATTTCTGCCGCTGTTTGGCGAAAAAGGTCTTCTCTTTCGTTTTTTCCGTCTTTTCGATCTGTTCTTTCTTTTTTCTCCGCGTCCGAATCTATTCTTCGATCTTCACGCTCATACAGATCGCTTAGTCTTTTTTCTAAACGCAGAGAAATGTCAGGCAGCAATCCATAAAAAATTGATGTTCCGTTATTACTGTTTTGGACTTGCAGCTGTAGCTGCTTAATTCTGTTTAAGTCATCCGTTTCTGCGGCAGCGATCATTTCGCTGTTAATATAGTCTTCGATAGTGCTGCTTTCAAACTTACGAACGCGGCTTTCTATCTCTGTTTCCTTTTCGCCGTTAGCCCGACCATCCTCTATGATTTTCTTAATATGCCCATTAATTAACGTCTGACGCGTTGGAGAATCAAACCCTACCTGATTAATTTCTCGACGCTTTGCTATCGTCGTATTGTCGAGAACCGCTCGACTTCTATCGAGATATCTAACGCGCAGTTGCGTTTGTATCGCTGACATTGCTGTTTGTATTTTGCCAGCAGCATCAGCTCTAAATTGGCGACGCACGTTGCGGTTAGGTATCCGCGACGCTTGCGCTGCAGCCCGACGGGTCAACACGGAACGATATCTAGCCAAGTGTTCCTGCTGCGTTTCTGCCGGACCTGGCATCAGGTTACTTTTTCGCGGCCCTAGCTTAGCGGAAGGATTGGGATTAGGGAACATCTTTGACTGCCCAATAGGGCCAGCAACCGCGTCAGTCTTTACCTCAAAAATTGCGTCCTGGAATTTCGACTCTTCGCTGGCAAGCATGGTCGCGTTCTCTTGTTTCATCTCAGCGACCACAATATCGCCGAACGCTTCTCCGACACCGCTAATCGCTTTGCCCATGTTAAATGCGGCATTTGCAGGCTCAGCATATGCACCCGGTGAGGCCATTGCTGAGAGCGGTCGAGCACCTGAGTCGCGGGTCAGCTGCGTCTGCCGCTGATAAATCGGAACTTTCATTAAGCGCCTGCCATCATATACGCAGTCTTAGACATATTCTGCAGGCCTTGAATCGTAGCAGTTGTTGCTCGAATTTGACCCGCCTGCGTTTCCATAGCGCCCTCGTTTCTGAAGAGGGTTCCGCGCAAGCGTTCGTTCACACCCTGCTCGCGCAGTGCGGTTTCTTGCGCGGCGGCGTTCATACGTCGTGCTTGAATCTCGTCGTCCTGACGCGCCGCGTTGGCAATCATCACTTGCCTCGGCGTTCCCGTGTTTGCGCGAAAACCGGAAGCTCTATAGCGTGTGCCGACCGCGCGATTAAAACGATCCGCGTCATCGCGAAATTTAGTGATGTCGATTTCGCTGATAAGCTGAGAAAAATCTGCTCGAATGTCTGCAGCTTTTGCACCGCGCTCTGAGATTCGCGCGTTGTATTCCAGCGCTGTTCGTTTCGCCCTTGCAGACGCACGAGCGGCGCGTTTCTGATACATCATGCCATAAGCTTGTAACGCTATAGCACCGCCGCCTGCGACGTTTGTTTCTGTACTCAATTTTTTATCCTTGAATAGATGTTGTGATCAGACCCGTCAGGGCCAAACTTCCGCAGAACGCCTTCGCGCTCAAACCCGAGCCATTTTAGAAAACGCTCGCCTCGCTCAAAATCTGCATGCGTAGTCGCTTGCACACGCGTGTAGCCTTCTCTCTCAGCGATGTCGTCAAGAAATCGCCGCACGATGCGAACCGGGCCGCGCGGTCGCGCAAGCAACCTAGCCGACGGCAGCAGCCACGCCTCACCAACTCCAGGCCAAAGCTGCCAAACGCCAGCTGACAGAACTAAATGGCCGTCTTGAATTATTGAGTGCGCGGCACCATCTTCGCCAGCAACTACGTCAAAATACGGCCTCATGCTCAAATCTGCGTCAGCCAGGACACCAAAATCTTTGCGACCGCGTTCGATCAATTCCTCCGCGTGTTCCGCAATAAATTTGACGACTTTTTGTGTCATATTCAGCCTTAAATTGACTGTGCGCCTCTAAACCTTGCGCCGAAAACATTTGTGTATGTTTGCTTACATACCCAGCCGCAATGCTCTTTACCTACCCTGTACGGCCCATTTTGGCGGTAGTTTTTCTTAATCGAAGGTCTGAACTCTCGCGAAACAAGCGATAACCGTCATTGGCAGCGGTAAATCCTGACGCACGACAACAAACGAATCTTGATCGAAACCCGTCGGAAATTCGATTTCTTTGTCGCCATCAAAAAGCGGAATCGCGACATCCATCGCGTCCGCACCTGACCGAAACGGAATGCGATCTAGCGCCGCAACACTGCCGCCGACGAGCGCGTTCACGGTTCTGAAAAACCGTACCGTAACCTCATCGATGCGCTTGATCTTGCCCTGGGCTGTTCCGTCCGTCGAACCGGCCTCCAGGCGCATCGTCGTCAATGTACTCTCGTTCTTCAGACCGATATGCGCTTTTGTCGTGCTTCTGCTCAGCGTAATCGCAGCGCTAGACACCTGGCGGTCAGGATGCGTCGAACCTTCTTCTAAAACCACGACCGGCTCGCCTTCCAGGTGCGTCAGGCCGGACAATGTCGTCGCGGCAGTGCCGCTATAGGACAGGCCGGAGTCCGTAAAGAATGCGTCCGAAACGTCGGTGCCAAAATCGAAGTTTTTAAGGTATTCCACATACCGCTTTGTCGATCCGTTTATGGTACGTTGCACGATCATGTAGACCTCGTCTTCCGTCGCCGACGGGATTGAAACGACGCTCTCGACTAGCGCGTGGCTTTGATCTGTTACAGCGAGCCGAACCTCGTCGGTGCTTGTAATTGATAAAAATCCAGCACCGGCACGCGTCGTCTCGTAGATCGTGACGACATTTGAGGCAGGGTTTGCGACCGTGAAATCTGCGTGCGCGTTGATCGCTGCCTGGATGTTATCGGCGGTGGTATCGTTGTTCGTATTTGGTCTAAAACCCAGCGAGCTGCTTGGCGACGAAGATCCCGCCGCCTCACTCGTGAAGGTCACCGACGAACCGTCAGACTTTGTGAGTGTCAGCTTTGTGCCGACCGCAATGTTTGCAAAGTCAGTGACGGTTACGGTGCAGTTACCACTGATGCCGCCGATTTTATGTTTGTGCCATCCGACGACTTTTTCCTCTCGCTGATAAGTCATGCAGGCCATACGACCGTCGGTCAGTGCGCACCACACGACAGAGTCAGGCTCCTGCTGGTAGGTCATATCAACGATGCCGGTCTCTGTGATGTCCTCGGCCAGGATCGTCATATCGGGCGCGACGTAGGTATCGCTCCCAAAATTATAGGTAAGCTCACGCAGTTTGCGACCTGCACGTTGCACGAACAAAACCGTATGGCCGACTTTCACCGGCTCGACTTCTGTTGAGCCATGGGCAGATTGCTGTTTGATCTGCGCGTTTGTCGGCGTAATCGGCTCGTCAGTGCCCGAAGCTCTAACCGCAAATTCTGACGCCTGCGTGCCGACCAATAGGCTTCTCGATGAAGACAGGTAACGGATGACGTTTATCTCGTTAGACCCGATTGTATATATGAGCGCACTGTCGTCTTTATCGCCTGACAAGAAATCCTCGAACGATCCACCAACCGAAAAGAATAACGTCTGGGGCTGCGTCGTTGTCGCGGCGAACGTGAGGCGCTCTTCATAGAAAGCCACACAGCTCGGGAACCCCGTGGTCGTCGAAAAGGCACCTAGCGCCCATTCATCATCTGCCTCCAGTTTTCCGCTGATTGTGTTGCCGCTACTTGCCGCCTCCGCTGCGAGATCATCGCTGGGCGAAACTACTAAAGTGTCCTCGGTCACCTTTACAATCAAGACGTCTTTATTGTTCGACGACGTGCCGGAAATCGTGACGGTCATGCCGTCCTTGAATCCTTCGGCAATAAACTTCTTTGCGGTGTCGACAATTCGGTCGTTATGCTCCAGTCCGGTGCTGTCAGGATCACCTTCCGCAAAACTAATCGTACTGGCCGCATATACCGGCTCCAGCTCAGCGACGAAATCCTCGTTGTCCTGCGCCGTTGCGGTCACCGTCGTCGTGTTCGTCACAGCCGTGATTTTTGCAAAGCCATTATGAAGTTTTACGAGACGCCCGACATCCGTTGACACAAAGCCGTCGCCACTATTTATGCCGGTTACAGCGCTTGCTGAAATCGTGATGCTCGAACCAGTCCGCGCATTAGCCGTCAACGTGGTCGTCGTGCTGTTTGGATCGAGGAACGGGCCGCGTTTAAAATCGACGTCTGTGATTGTCCAGCTCGTGTCGCTTGTGCGGCTAATTTTACGGACGGCATGCTCGTTGTGGACGACATACATAACATCCGCGCTCTGAGCGAATTTAAGATCGAAAAGCTGTGCGGTCGTGTAAGTCGTCGTCACCTCGACCGGCGATGCTGGCGAGCCGCTGGTAATCTGACCGCCATCCTTGAAGACGCGGAAATAGTTGTTGCCGAATTCGAGAACGTAACTCTGCGTCACCGAGAATTGAAACTTGACCAGCCGCGTTTTCGCGCTGCTCGATTTAACCTCCGCAATAAAGCGTGTGCCGGGTCTTCGGCTTACGCCGCCGTGGCTATGGACTATAAAGTTTTCTAACTCAGAGCAGCCGTTGTAATACTTCGACAGATCAGTCCGACCGCCCAGCCGTTTTGACAGCCGGCCAGCCGTAAAGTTGGAGAACGCGTAGGTAGCTTTTGCCATTAGAGGCGTGCGTCCGTGAAGTAGTCAGCTTGTAGTGCGCCGCTGGCCGCAACGCCAAGCACGGCACCTGGCGTTCCCTCGGTCGCATCCACGAATCTCGCCTCTTTTAGCTTTGACTCATATAACGAATACATATTCTGCGTGAGTGACGTACTCTGCGACAACGTAAACGAAACGTCCGCAGCGAGACGCGCGGCGATAGCTTCCTGCAGTAGCGTATCGTAGGTATTCGGGTCCGTTACTCGCGCAATGTAGATAAGGTTTATAGACTGCTCGTTTGTAACAATCTTGCGTCCTTCGACGCGGAACTCTATGTCCAAATAATCAAGGCGCAACACACGCAAACAGTATGGATCTGTCGGTAGCGTAAAGGCATAGTCCCAATCAAACGCAGGCGCGTCGGTGTCTGGCGCCAGGTTGACGCGCGTTACTGCGCAGTTCCATGGGTGTGCACGTAACACCGCATCACGGATAGAGTCATAGCGTTGATTTGATACCCGCGCAGCTTTTGAGTCTTCTCCGCGCTCGATGATATTACTTGCGCCGATCATGTTCATCGCGCTGTTAATTAGATCAACTTCACTCGCCATTTTCGCGTCCCAAAAATATTAAAAGTGCCATGCGCTTGCCGCCGCCATGCGGCAACACGCGGTGGCGCTCGTCGCTGCTGAAGATCAGCAAATCGAGGTAATGTCTGTGCTTTGTGCCGTCCGCAAACTCAAGGTTGCCGCCGACGAAGTCATTTGTAAGCAGCACGCTACCGCTATAGGCACACCACGTCATATGGCCTCTGTCGCCTTTGTCCGTATGCCAATCATGGCCGTCGGCCTTGTACTCGACGCGAGCATACGACTTTGGCGTAATTGCTGCGTCAGGTGCCACATCTTTAATTGCGTTGACCATCCGCTCAACCAGCGGATGATCGAATTGCATCATTGTGACCGTGCGGATTGTCTCCGCTTCTGCCTCGGTCAGTGCATACTTAACTATTTCTCGCATGAAGAATTGCGGGGAGCCGCAAACGCCAGCTCCCCGCGCATCTATCTAGTCAACCACGTAGGTCACGACAAACGATAGATCGCCTGCCGTGTCACCAGCCGCGTCGAACGTGAGTCCGAGCAAGTAGTGACCGCCTGGATCGCTGGATTGCCCAGCGTCTTCCCAGACCTTCTGACCCATGGTGTTGATGTTACGTGCCTCGAAGGCGACCTCAGTACCAGTGACCACAGCACCGCGAAGGTCCGTGATTGCACTAGCGTAGCAGTCGTCATCGACAGCAGTAACCTCACCATCAGCAGAGTACAAACCGACGTCTGTTGTGTTGGTTGATCCCGAATCAAGATCGTCGTTGTAGATCTTAATCGAGATAACCGACGCATTTGTCGGCAGCGGACACAACATAGCCGTGTCACTTGCAGATAAATCACCTGCCGCGAGAGCGATGGTGCCGCTTGCGACACGCATACGACCACCCAACTGATGAACTGGGTTCATCGCATGAGGATCTGCGAGGTAATTCGTAACTAGAGTTTGATTTACATTAGCCATGATCTACCTCCTATTCGCTGCAAAGGATTTGAACTACTTTTTCTTCTTCCATGCGCGTGGCACCGAAAGAAGCGCAGACGTAGACCTGCGTACTGTAGCTTTTATCCGCTCGGACGCCGATCTCAGTTTTGAGGTCTTTACCAAGAGCCAATTTGATTCCGTCTTGTGCCCAAGCAAACACCTTGCGGTGGCTGGAACCGTCAACGTTCAAACGGTTTGAGGTAATAAACTCGAAACCAAGAAAGGTATTGATGTCACCCTGCACGAGAGCCTTCACAGTATTGAAGTCGCTAGAGGTAACAGTAGTCGAATTGAGAAGATCTTCGACCTGCTCGGGATGCACCGCGATATAACGCTTAATCGACGGGTCAACCGAATTCTGGTCAAGTATCTTTTTCGCTTCGACCAGTTTAGCGATGGTCAGGCCTGCGGCAGGCGAACCTACTGCAACTTTCTGACCTGATGGCAGTGCGGTACTCGAACTGCCAGATTTGCCGGTGCTGGCCGACCCCAGCGCCGCCGTTATGATCGAATCATCCATCGCACGACCGATTGCGTGCGCGGCTGCGTTTGCATAGGTCGATGTTGGATCGATCAGCATCTGGACTTTATCTGGATCGTCGATAAGGTCCGCGTATTCATAGTGATCCATCGTCACCATACGCCTCGAATGAGGTGTATCGCTTACATTGTGTTCGCACAAGATCGCTAGTCTTGCACCGCTTTCGCTGCTGCATGTCACCATGCAGATCAGACCATGTCATCGTCTCATAGAGACGCTGGGCGCTTGGAGCCGCTTGGCTCTACTCGCTTTCGCGATGGTCGTTGCACCTTCCGACTTTTGTCGGCTTGGCTCAAAATTATCTGTTGCCAGACTTCCTTTGAGTTCACCCAGTTTTCGAGATGCGTTGCCGCATCAAGCCGCTAATTTTAACGGGGTATCACCATGTCGTGTAGTCCGCTTCTGGGCGGTAGCTGAACCAATTTGATCGAAGAATGCTTTCTCTCCGACGATTGATTCCTCGCTTACCGCGTTACGAAGCAATGAGCCTTTCTGCTGGCTCAGCAACTGTACGTTTGTGCTGAACTGCTGGGAAAAGGCTGTAGTGATTTGTGTAGACAAATCAGCCTCCATCGTTTCGGGTTAAGGATAAGCGGTTGTCCGTTTTCACGGGCCTGTTGCGTGGGCCTTTCGATTATCCACGACTTTCTAAAAAACGACTTTGCTTTGCAGGCCGGGCCGAAGCTTGTCAGCCTGCGCCGGTCAGTCGCTACGCATCATCCACTTCAGGATGAATTTGTTCTTGAATACTTAATGCACGATCAACGTACGCTGCATGCTGCGGGTGCCGCGCATCCCAATACGGGCTATCTGGACGCATCACCTGCTCCAGTTCTGCCTGCGCTTCCGCAGGCGTAACCGCGACCGAATCCCTGTCTCCGACCATTGCGTCCTCAGAAACGCTTTCGTGTATGAACTGCGCCGCGTTAACTATTGTTTTTACAAACGCCGGATTATTGAGCAGCGGCGTGCCGTCTTCGAGCCGCAGATCCTGCAGCCCTTCAGCCCCGAACTCGCCGATAAAGTTGTCGCCTTTATTGAGGCGGTCATCAAACGCGTTGCCATACTCTTTCTGCAGCTGCGCCGTGCTTTCGGCCTTTGCGGCTTCCAGGTCAATCTGGCCGGTCGCATCTTTGCCGGTAAGCTCGATGTAACTATCCGCAAGCGCTTGTGCCTGCTTCGGGTTCAAGCCGACCTGATGCGCGGCGTTTTCAAACCATTCGGTCAGTGCCGGGTCAGCTTCACCGTCCTCGACCTGCCAGTTTAAGTTGTACTCTGCCGCCGTGTCTGGGCGGCCAAGCTTATTGTAAACCTGGTCCCAGTCTTCATCGTCGGCCCATTTTCCCGGCACCGCGATCTTGTCGGCACCGACCATCGACTGCGCATGCACCATGGACTTTGCCAGGCTGGCTACATCCTGCATGCCACTTATCGACGGATGCTCTCGCAAATCGTCGGGCAATTCTGCTTTCCAATCTGTTGCGACTGTTGCCTCAGACGGGGCTACCGCTGCATCAGCGACCTCCGCTACCTGCTCGTCACTCATTGTCTAAAATCTCCGTTATGTTGTTATCGGGTTCTTTCATTAAATTCTGGATTATTAAAACAACGCTGCGCTGGCCTTCTAGGTAAGCC
>Ga0208919_1001168_pt1 | contig 15581 bp, 17 predicted proteins | sample 4_EtaG_FD_184076 | JGI IMG/M metagenome (GOLD analysis project Ga0208919, IMG submission 184076) | Marine viral communities from the Subarctic Pacific Ocean - 4_ETSP_OMZ_AT15127 metaG (SPAdes) (version 3) | ecosystem: Environmental > Aquatic > Marine > Oceanic | place: Pacific Ocean | collected...
ACTAAAAGTAAATCAAAAACTAAATCAAAAACTAAAAAAGGTAGAAAATCTTCTAAAGCAGCACAAGGCGGTAAAGGCGGTGACAATGAATGTTTCTTAGCAGGTACAATGATTAGTATGGCAGATGGAACTAAAAAAGAAGTTGAAAAGATAGATCTAGGAGATATTGTTGAAGTAGGTGGAAAAGTTTTTGCAACTGGTAAATTTTTAACTGAAAATTTACATGACTATAAAGGAATTAAAGTTTCTGGTAGCCATATGGTAAATGAAAATAATAAATGGATACGTGTCGCAGATAGTAAATACAGTAAAGTTGTAGATAGTAATGAGCATACAGTATATGTATTTGGTTCTGAAAATAGAAGAATTGTAATAGATAATATTTTATTTACAGATTACTTTGAAGTTTATGAACAAGAAAAATTAATTAAAGATGAAAACGATTTTTTTGATAACTGGCATGCATATGGAATTGATCGCAGTCAAGAAAATATAAAAGTTATTAATGCAAGCTAGACTATGGGATGTTGATAAAGACTATCCTACTATTTATAATTGGTGTAAAGAGTATACTAATCCACGTTGGGAATCTGTAATACCAAAAGAAGTATTACCAAAACATGGAGTAATGGTTATAGATAAAGAGCCTATCTGTGCATCAGGTTTATTTATAGATGATTCATCTAAACTAGGATTTATGTGGGGACTATTTTCTAACCCAAAAGTTAGTAAAATAAAATTATTTAAAGGAATGATTCTTTGTGTAGAAGAAATAAAAAATCAAGCTAATAAAAATAATTTATCTTTTGTTTATACTATTACTGGAGAAAGAGCATTACATAAATTATATAACGACTATGTTAAAATGGATATATGTGAAAATAATATTTATTCATACATAATAAATTTAAAACCAACTAAATATAAAATTTTAGATTGGATACAAAACTAAAGGAGAATATAAATGGCAGTAGAAGCTCTAATGAATAATCCACAAGGTGCTATGCCTATGGAACAAGGAGCACCTATGCAAGCTCCTATGCAAGGTGGAGGACAACCTCAACCAGTAAATATTAGCCCACAAGAATTTAAAAATGCAGTAGATAATTTATCTCCTGAAGCAGATTTAGCTTTAGAGCAGCATTTAACACCAGCTGTTAAAGGTGCAATAGGAGAATTATTTGGTCCAGAAATTATGCAAATGGTTCAAGACATTGGTCCTGAACAACCTACTGTAAGTTTACCAGTTTCTGTAATTGCATCTGCATTTCCAGCAGATAGCATTGAAGAGTCTATTCAAATGATGGAACAAGATCTTAGATCAAAAGTACAGACAGATATTCCTGATTCACCACAAGGTGGATTAGGCGGAGCACCAGAAGGTGCACCACAAACTAACGTGCCACCTTCTACGCCAATGATGGCTTAGAAGCACACGAGGGCTACCCTTCCCATAAGGCACCCAACTCAACTAGGAGGACAATATGGTTGAAGAAACACAAGATGTAGTAGAGACTACAGAAGAAGAACAAGTAGTAGAAACTACACCTGAACAGGATCAAGTAGAAGAAATACTTGAGCCAACACCTTATCAAAATAAGTATAGAAGAGATCTCGATGATAAGGATACTGATACAGCTACCGAACAACAGGACACCGAAGAAGAAAAAGAGGCTACTCCTGAAGAACGCCCTGTAACAGCCGAGGAGAAGGCTTTTAAGAAACGTTATGACGATCTTAAACGCCATTACGACAAGACCTTAAGTAAGCATAAAAATGAAGTAACTAACTTAAGAACTCAACTTGAACAAAGCACTAATAAAATGCTACCACCTACTGATCTAAATGATTTAGCAGAGTGGAAAAAGAAATATCCAGATGTCTATGATATTATAGAAACTATATCTCTTACTAAAGCAGATGAACGTGCACAAAAACTTGAAGAGAAATATCAGTTTTTACAGGAGCAACAAACAGAAATTGCAAAAGAAAAAGCTGAAGTTGAACTTTTAAAAAGACATCCTGATTTTCAGGAGATCCGTGCTACTGATCAATTTCATGATTGGGCACAAAAACAGGATCCCACTATTCAAGGATGGTTGTATGAAAATACAGACAATGCTGATTTAGCTGCAAGAGCTATAGATCTTTATAAAATGGATGCTGGCATTACTACTAAAAAAAGTAAATCAGAATCTAAAGATGTAAAGAAGGAAGCCGCAAAAGCAGTTACATCAACTAAAAAGGGCAACCAAATTAGTGTTACTGAAAAGAAAATTTGGAGTGTTGATGAAATATCTAGGTTAAAACCTCATGAGTTTGATAAACACGAAAAAGATATTATGCAAGCTAGAAGAGAAGGTCGTATAAAGCAATAACAAAAACTTAACTAACGCTATAAAGGAGAAAAATTATGGCAGTATCAAGAGCTGCAGGTTATGCTAACCTGCCTAATGATAATTTCATACCTGAAATTTATAGCCAGAAGGTTCAAAAGTTTTTCAGAACTGCTTCGGTTGTTGAAGATATTACAAACACCGACTATGCTGGAGAAATTGAAAATTTTGGTGACACGGTAAGAATTATCAAAGAACCCGTAGTTACTGTTGCTAGTTACACTCGTGGCTCCGTTATCAATACACAAGAGCTTGCAGACGATCAAATTACTTTGGTTGTTGACCAAGCAAATGCTTTTGCATTTAAAGTGGATGATATCGAAGAAAGACATTCTCATGTGAATTTTGAGTCTGTTGCATCATCATCTGGTGCATACGCTCTAAAAAATGCATATGATCAGAATATCATTGCTGCGATGTTTAGTGGTGCAGGAACTACAGTTGGATCAGATGGATCTGGACAAGACGTTGGAACGTACGCAGAAGGTACGTCTCTGGCTGGTTCACCTGAAATTGACCCAATTAACGTAATCGCAAATCACGCTAAAAGATTGGACTCTGCTGATGTTCCGATAGATGGAAGATGGTTTCTAGCAAGCCCTGACTTCTATGAAGAACTAGGTAAAGCCAACAACAAATTAATGGCTGATACTACTGGAGCCGCTGGACCACTAAGAAATGGTCAAGTGTACAATGGAAAAATCCATAACTTCACTATGTATCAAACCAATAACTTTGCTGCATCAAGCACATCTGACTTCTTCAAAGTGATGTCTGGACACATGTCTTCTACTGCAACTGCTAACCATATCGCAAAAATGGAAGTTGTAAGAGACACAGAATCATTTGCTGACGTTGTTAGAGGCTTACATGTCTTTGGCAGAAAAGTTCTAAGATCAGACGCTCTGATTGCAGAACACATTAAAATAGACTAAGGAGAATAATTATGGCTACATATAATGTGACAGGTCCTGGCGGAACAGCTGGGCACCCATCAAAATTGAGTGCTGGAATTAGGACTCCTTATTTGGTGGAAAATACAATCGATGTCTCAGCAATAAATGGTGACTCTGGAGCAGCACAAAATGATGTTCTAAGAGTACTAGATATTCCTGCTGAAACTCTAGTCCTGGAAGCTGGTATTGAAGTGCTTACTGCACTATCAAGCTCAGTTACACTTGATTTAGGTATCACAGGTGGAGACGTTGATAGATATGTTGACGGAGATACTAACGCTACAGGTTTCTCTGCACCGACAGCTACAGCTAGAACTATAGTTGCAAGTGCAGATACTCTTGACGTATTAGTATTAAGTGCAGCTTCAAGTGCGGGTAAGATCCGTGTTTTTGCTTTACTTTGTGACGTATCTGGTGTTGATGAAGATGATAGAAATACATCTACACAACACGACACAGCAGTGTAATAACTAACTAGAGGGGGGCATTTGCCCCCTTCTTTTAAATGGAAAAATATATGGGAATTATTGATTTAAGAAAAAAAACAAACGCATCAACAGGACAAACAAGAAGAAACCTTGGCGGACAAGCAGCAAGTTTAGAGTCTTTAAGAGAATTAGAAAAAAAAGTATTAGAGCAAGATAAAAAATTAGATAAGATATTAGAACTATTAAAGGATTAGTATGAATTACCTACAACTCACAAATGCAGTATTAGCAGAACTTAATGAAGTGCAACTTACTTCATCGACATTTACTAATAGTACAGGCATTCAAACTACTACTAAAGATGTAGTTAATAAAGCATTGCGAGATGTATATTCATCAGAGCTAGAATGGCCTTGGTTACATAGTGATAAAACTCAAGTAACATTTGCTGGACAAAAAGAATACGATTTACCTACTGATTACAGATCAGTTGATTTTGAGTCTTTTTATTTAGTGCCAACAGAATTAGTTACTAATTCTACATTTGATAGTAATATAACTAACTGGTCAACAGTATCGGGATCACCAGCATATAATTCTGGAGGTAATGGTAGATTAAGATTAAATGCAGCAGCAGCTTCTGCTAGCTTATCTACAGTAAAAAATAAATCTTATAGAGTACAAGTTAGAGTAATGGATACATCATCTAGTGGTTCTAGTTTAAAAGTACAAGTAGGAACATCAGCTGCTGGAACACAAAATTTAAACACTACAGTAACTGTAACAGATTTTGGAGATGGTAAAATATTAGATACTACATTTACAGCTACAGCATCTACATCTCATATCACTTTAGATAATGACGATTCAAATAATTTAGATGTTGATTATGTAAAAGTATCAGAAGATATAAGACCTAAAAAATTAGTGTATATAACATATGATGATTATAGAAGAAGATTTTTGTCTACAGCACAAACTAATAATAGTAATCATTATAACACACCTGATTTTGTATTTAGAACTCAAGATGATAAATTTGGCTTATATCCAATACCTGATTCTGATAAGTATACAATAAATTATGAGTATTGGAAAACTCATTCTGACCTATCTGGTGCTACAGATGAACCAGATATACCTGCAAGATTTCATGATGTAGTTGTATCAAGAGCAAAATATTATATTTATTCTTTAAGATCAGATCCACAGTTTACTCAATTTGCAAACCAAGATTTTTTATCTGGTATTAAAAGAATGAGAATAGAATTAATTAATGCACCTACTGAAATGCTAGATACTAGAGTTAATTTAGGGTATCATAGAAGGGGCGCAATTAGTGGCTGATACTTCACAGATATCTCCCTTTATATTTGGTTGTGGTGGTGGGCTTGTTTTAAACAAAGATTCATTTTCATACCAACCTGGAGAAACAAAAGTATTACAAAATTTTGAGCCAGATGTTAAAGGTGGCTATAAAAAAATATTAGGGACAACTAAATGGAACTCTAATATTGTACCGCAGGTATCTGCATCAACTGAAAGAGTTGTAATGTCAGCTATATTTGGTAGTGTAGTATTAGCAGGCAGAGGTGGTAGTATACATAGAGCAGCTACTGGATCAGGAAGTTGGACTTCTACTATAACAGGTTTAGGAACACCTACTACAAACTATGAGTTTAGAAAATTTAATTTTGATGGTACTGATAGAATAGTTATTACTACAGGAACTTCTAGCCCACAACTTTTAACTTCTGCATTTTCTGCTTCAGTTATAAATGCTACAGGGACAGCAAATTTTAAGCATGTAGAAATATTTAAGAATCATTTATTTTTTGCAGGTAACCCAAGTGCAGAGCAGCAGATTACTTTTATGGGTCCTTTTCAAACCAATGATTTTACTTCAGGTAATGGTGGTGGTGTTATTAAAGTAGACACAGATATAAAAGGATTAAAAGTATTTAGAGATGCACTATTTATATTTGGACAAGATAAAATATTTAAATTAACAGGAAATACAGAAAGTGATTTTGCTATAGCACCTGTAACAAGAAAAATAGGATGTGTTGATGGTGGATCTATACAAGAGCTTGGTGGTGATATTATATATTTAGCACCAGACGGTTTAAGAACTATTGCTGGTACAGAAAGAATTGGTGATGTAGAGTTAGGAACTATATCTAAACAAATACAACAACGTATTGATGATATAACTTTAGATAACATTTCATCCCTAGTTATTAGAAATAAATCACAATATAGACTATTTTATCCAGTAACAACTGGTGCAGAATCAGGATCAAAAGGTATTATAGGAGTAATTAAAACTAATCCAAATACAGGACAGCTTGGCTATGAGTATGCAGATATAAATGGATTAAAAGTATCGTCTACTGATTCGGATTTTATAAGTAATACAGAAACTGTTGTTAGTGGTGGATATGATGGTTATGTATACCAACAAGAATCTGGAAATGAATTTACTAGGTCTGCTACAACAGCAGCTATACCAGGAAGATACAGATCTCCTGATTTAACAATGGGAGATCCAGGCATAAGAAAAAATATGCAAAGAGTTATTGTTAACTATACTAATGAAGGTGCAGTGGATGCTAACTTACAAGTTAGATACGATTTTGATGCAAGCACTACACCACAACCTGCAGCAGTACCAATAACAACAGGTAACGTACCTGCATTATATGGAACTGGAGTTTATAATACATCTGTTTATGGACAGTCAGGCATACCACTAGTAAGGCAACACGTTGTGGGTTCAGGGTTTACAGTTGCTTTAAAAGTTACAGACGATAGCACAAACCCCCCAATAAGTTTAAAAGGTTTTGAATTAGAATTTGTCCCAGGAGGAAGAAGATAATGGCAGTATATTCAGCTAGACAAAGCTCATACAGTGATGGCGATACTATTACCGCAGCTCATACTAATGATGAGTTTAATGCGATACTAGCAGCGTTTAATGTATCAACAGGTCACACACACGATGGCAGTACTGCTGGAGATGGTGGGCCTATATCTAAATTATTTAGTAATACACTAACATTTGGTACTAATGCAGATACAGACATAGCAATTACATTTAATGCAAATAGTAATGATGGTGTATTAACATGGAAAGAAGATGAAGATTACTTTGAGTTTTCTGATGATCTGTTAATAGCTAGCACAGAGAAAGTACAATTTAGAGACACAGCAATATATATTCACTCATCTGCAGATGGTCAGCTAGACCTAGTGGCAGATACAGAAATACAGATAGCAGCTACTACAGTAGATATTAATGGTGCAGTAGATGTATCAGGCAATCTATCAGTTGGCGGTAATCTAGACGTTACAGGAACATTTGATCTAAGTGATTCTAACTTTACCAATGCTGGTAATATACAATTAGATTCAATTAGTGGAGACGCAGATACAGACACAAGTATTACATTTAGTGGCTCTGATGTTATTACAGTAGCAGCTGGTGGTGCTAATCAAGTAACATTTACTAATGGTGCAATTGTTCCATCAACAGATAACGATATTGATTTAGGTACAAGTTCTGTAGAATTTAAAGATGCATTCTTTGATGGTACAGTAACAACTGATGCTCTAGTTGCAGATACTGCAGATATTAATGGGGGTACACTTGATGGTGTAACTATTGGTGGATCTAGTGCAGGTGCCATAACAGGTACAGCAATTACTGGTACTAGCTTTGTTATTGGTTCTGCAAATATTAATGAAGCAGAATTAGAAACTATTGATGGTGTAACTGCAGGAACTGTAGCAGCATCTAAAGCAGTTGTTGTAGATTCTAATAAAGATATTGGATCATTTAGAAACATAACATTAACTGGAGAGTTAGATGCAGGATCATTAGATATATCTGGTAATGCTGATATTGACGGAACTTTAGAAACAGATGCTTTATCTATTAATGGTACAACAGTAACTTCAACGGCTACAGAACTTAACTTACTTGATGGTGTATCTGGTTTAGTACAAGCAGACTTTACAAAACTAGCTGCAGTTGACTCTACAGCTGCTGAGTTAAACATTGTAGATGGTGGCACATCAGCTACTTCTACTACTGTTGCAGATGCCGATAGAGTTGTCTTAAATGATAACGGCACTATGGTTCAAGTTGCAGTTACAGATTTAGCTGCATACTTTGATGATGAAATTACAGCAATGCCTAATCTTGTTACTACTGCAGCAACAACAGTAGGTGCACTAAATAGTGGATCAATTACTTCAGGGTTTGGTACTATAAACAATGGATCATCTGCAATAACAACTACAGGTACAGTTACTTATGGTAGTTTATCAGATGGCTCTATAACTATTACAGCTTTTGTTGATGAAGATGATATGAGCAGTAATTCTGCTACATTAGTTCCAACACAGCAATCTGTAAAAGCATATGTAGATACTCAAATTACTGCAGAAGATTTAGATATAACAACTGATAGTGGTACTATTGCAATTGATCTTGATAGTGAAACATTAACTGTTGCTGGTGGTACAGGACTTGCTTCTAGTGCTTCTTCAAATACGGTTACATTAGCAGTAGATGCAGCACAGACAGGTATTACTTCAGTAGTTAATACAAGTCTAGAAATAGGTAGAGACGCAGATAATAGAATTAAATTTGGTACAGACAATCAAATTATTTTTGAAGTATCTGGTGGAGACAATGTAATATTTAAAGCAAGTGGTGAGATTGAGGCATCTAGTTTAGATATATCTGGAGATGCAGATATAGATGGTACTCTTGAAGCTGACGCTGTAACTATTAATGGTACATCTACAGATACTTTATATGCTTCACCAGGCTTCGCAGTAGCGATGGCAATCGCATTATAGTATAAAAAAAGATTGACAAACACACAGGGGAATGTATAATATAATAAAGGACTGTTTTATTTACATTTTTTAATTAATAAGGAGAAAACATGGCACAAGATTTTGAATCAAATGGACAGAGAATTACAAACTCTGCTACCACTATAGTTACAGCTAACAGTGATGACGCTGTAGTGGGTCTTCGTTTTGCTAATATTTTAACAACTACAGCCACATTAGATGTATTTGTATCTGAAGGTGGTTCCACTACAAGATACTTAATAAAAGGTGTAAGTGTGCCAGCTAGTTCATCAATTGAAGTAGTTCAAGGTGGTTCTAAAATAGTATTACAAAGTGGAGATGTATTAAAAGCACAAGCTGGAACAGCTGATGCATTTGATTGTTGGCTAAGTAGAGTAGATACAATTAGTTCTTAAGGAGAATAATATGGCTTATCAAGAAGAAGTAGGAGGTCCACTATTTATAGGTTCAGGCGGACCTGCATCTGAGGTAATACCTGAACATGATGCAATAGTAGACGTAAACCAAGTAGTTGGACATGCAGTGCTTGCAGGACCAATTACATTTAACGCTATAGTAACTATTACAGGCGTAGTGGCGGTTATATGAGTACAGAGATAGATGGCGTTAACGGTATAATTAAAAACACCACGAGTGATGGTGATATAACTATTAAAGGTAATGATGGTGGTAGTGAAATATCAGCATTGACTTTTGATATGTCAGATGCTGGTGCTGCAACTTTTAATGGCACAGCTATTATGGATGGTAACTCATGGCATAAAACTAACAAGATAGCTTACTTCGGTGATGGTCTTAATTTACAAATTAGTTCTGATGGCACTAATGCAAAAATTGCAGAAAGTGGTGGTTCAGGTAATTTAGTTTTATCAGGACAAACTATTAGATTAGCAAAATCTGATGGTGAAATTATGATTGAGGCGACTAATGATGCAGGTGTTGATATTCGACATAATCATATAACTAAATTAGAAACAACTGCTAACGGAGTTACGGTAACAGACGGCATTTTAGTTAGTGGTTCAACTCCAACACTTACTATTGGAGATGGTGGAGCAGAAGATGCTAAAATAATATTTGATGGTAATGCACAAAACTTTTACATAGGACTAGATGATTCAACTGATAAATTAACTATTGGTCTTGGTAATGCTCTTGGAACTACTCCAGGATTTACAATGGATGAAAATACTAATGTAGTATTTCCTGATAATCAAGTTACAATTCAGACTACAGGTACTGGTGACCATTTAACTTTAGTATCTACTGATGGTGGGACAGGAGTTGGTCCTAATATAGTTTATTATAGAAATTCTAGTAGTCCAGCGGCAAATGATTATATTGGCGAAGTAACATTTAGAGGCAGAAACGCTGCTTCTCAAGATGTAGATTATGCAAGAATAAATGCTAGAATAAAAGATGTTGGCGATGGAGCAGAAAATGCCAATGTAATATTTAATGTTATAACTGCTGGAGCAGAAGTTGAAGTTTTAAGATACGGAGAAGGTGTAACTATACTTAACGAAGGCTCTGCTGACCAAGACTTACGAATAGAATCTAATGATTTATCTCATATGCTATATATTGATGCAGGAAGAAACGAAATGGTAATTGGAAATAATGTTGATTATAGTGCTAGATTCGCTGTTGATGAACAAAGAACAGACCATCGTGTTGCAAACTTTGAAGGTAATAGTAGCAGCTATGCTGAAACTGCTGTAAACTTTGCAGTTCCAAAAAATGCTACTGACTTTAATTTCTTTAAGTGTGAAGCTAGAGGTTTTGCTAATAAATTAATAGTTAGAGGTGATGGAAATGTAACCAATGCAAATAACTCTTATGGGTCTACTTCTGATGAAAAATTAAAATCAAATATTGTAGATGCTAACTCACAATGGGATGATATTAAATCACTTAAAGTAAGAAACTTTAAATTAAAAACTGACCCAAATCAAAATACAAATATTGGTGTTATAGCACAAGAACTGGAAACAGCTGGCATGAATGGTTTAGTAACTGAAACAGAAGCTGACGAGTATCAAATAGTTGCTATAGATGATGAGTCTATATTAAAAGCAGGAGATAATGTAAAAGAAGTTAAATATTCTGTACTTTACATGAAAGCTATCAAAGCATTACAGGAAGCACAAACAAGAATTGAAACTTTAGAAACTAAAGTGGCAGCACTAGAAGGATAAATTATGAGTGAAATAAGAGTCGATACTATATCAGAAAAAACTAGCGCCAATGGTGTAGCCGTTGACGGTGTAACGTTAAAAGATGGTCAAGTTGATTTAGCTGATAGTAAAAAAATATTGTTAGGTACAGGGGACGATTTACAACTTTCTCATGATGGCACTGATAGTATTATTAACAATGCTACTGGAACTTTAAAAGTACAAGCTGATTCTGTAAGATTTCAAAATGCTGCTGGTAATGAAACTATATTTGGAGGAACTGCTGATGGTGCTGCATTTCTTGTATTTAATGACGCAACTAAGATAGCAACAACTAATACTGGTGTTGACATTACGGGTGGATTTGCTGCAACTGATGGTTGTACGATTACAACTAATGATACATCAGATACATTAACTTTACTTTCTGGTGATACAGGATCTAGTTCTGCACCTAATTTATTATTTAACAGAAATTCAGGTTCACCAGCTGCAAATGATTTCTTAGGTTCTATTGATTTCCAAGGAAAAAATTCTGCTGGAGATGACCATAATTATATAAGAATATTATCAAGAATATTAAGTCCAACTGATGGATCAGAAACAGCTGATTTAGTATTTAAAGATGCTCTTGGAAACAATATTTTAAATATGGCAGCCAGTGAAGTTGTATTTAATGACGATAGTGTAGATAGAAACTTCCGAGTAGAATCAGATGGCAATGCTAATATGTTTAAACTTGACGCTGGTAATAATGCTATTGGTATAGGTTCAGACCCAATTTCTAATTCAATGTTACATATTAAACAAGCTGCTAGTGGTCAAAGTTCTGTGGCTGCAAACGCTGAAGAATTTATTGTTGAAGATGATGATAACTGCGGAATGACTATTCTTTCTGGTACAGGAAACACAGGAACTATATGTTTTGGTGATAGTGGCGATGATAATATTGGACAATTACAATATCATCACGCAGAAGACTCATTTAAGATTATTACTAATACAGCGGAAAGATTTAGAATCACTGATGGTGGAAAAGTTGGCATTTTTGAAACTTCTCCAGATTGTTCTGATGGTGGAATTACTATAAATCAAGGCACAGGTGATAGTAACATCTTAACTTTTAAATCTTCTGATGTTGCACATGCTAGAACTCATATAGCTGAAACTGATACTTACGCAGAATTTGGTAAAGCTAGTGGTAATGATGGTGGTTTAGTAATAACTTCACTAAATGATGCAGGCAATATTGCTTTTTATATGGATGCTCACGCTAGAACAAATGACACAGGCAAAGGTACAGGAGATCATGGAATTATGAATTTTGATGCAAATAAACACGATGGATCAGGTGGTGGTGAGTCACTACTAAGTAATGCAAACATGGTTACTTTTAGTAACGACAATAGTGTTAGATTTATATTTGATGCTGAAGGTGATTTACACGCAGATGCAAGTTTAAATGCTAGTGCATTCGATACATATGAGGATGCTCAGTTAGTCAGAGCTTATGATTTATCACACGGTAAAAGTGTTATAGCTTCAAAGTTTGATGATTTTGTTCAATATAATAAAGATGATTTAACTGATGCAGGTTTAGTAGGTAAAGTAAACCATGAATATAATAAAGATGGAACAAAAGCAGCACCACTTATAAACATGTCAGGATTTATGAGACTTCACAATGGTGCTATTTGGCAACAGTATGAAAAACATCAAAAACTTGCTAGTGCTTTTTATAAACTAGCAGAAAAAACTATTGGTAAAGAAGAGGCTGATAAACTATTAACAGAAGAAGAAATACAGTTATTAAACTAAGGAGAACACAATGGCAATAACAGCAAATATGACAACTCACGATGGTGTAGCATTAACAGATGCATATGTTAGAGTGACGTCTACATATGTAAAAAAGATGGGTAGTGATTGGAAACTAGTCTACGATGTTGAAATTTACAAAGATAAAGCAACTCGTGATGACGAAGTTAAAGAAAAATCTATGCGTATTAGCAACAGACATTTGCAACATTTTAAAATTGATTACAGTTTAGATGCAACAGATAATCCTGTTAAACTTGCATATGCAGACTTAAAAACAAACAGCCAGTTATCGAATGTTAAAGACGTAGAGTAAGGATAAACTATTATGACAAGCACAATTAAAGTAGATACTATTAGTGAAAATACCAGTGCTAACGGTGTAGCCGTTGACGGTGTAACGTTAAAAGATGGCAACGTAGGTGCAACAGGCACAGCTACTAGTGTTGCAGGTATTCCGTTTTTTAGTGATACAACCAATGGTTCTATCTACACTCACGATGTATCTGGTACAGATGATACTGCACAACACAACACTGCTTATGGTATTGCGGCTTTAGATGCAATCACTACTGGAGACCATAATACCGCTATTGGAAGTGAAGCTGGTTCAGCAAACACTACAGGTTATTCAAATACTTTTATAGGCAGAGAAGCTGGTAAAGCTAATACGGAAGGCTTTAATAATACTTTTATTGGTAGAGGTGCTGGTCAAGCAAATACAAACGCTGACAGTAATACCTTTATTGGAGACCTTGCTGGTGGTGCAGTAACAACGGGTAATGCAAACATTATGATAGGGCATCTTGCTGGTGATAATTTTGATTCTGAAAATGCTAATTTAGGAATTGGCAAAAGTGCTTTAAGTGGTGCAATAGCAGGTGGAGAATATAATATAGCAATCGGTAATGGTACACTAGATGTTTTGACTTCTGCTGATAACTGCGTAGCTATTGGTTACTCCGCTGGTACAAATTTGACTACTGGTGGAAATAATACTCTTGTTGGCTTTGAAGCTGGTGCTGATATGACTGACGACACAAATAATGTTGTAATGGGTTACAGAGCGGGTAATGGTTTAACGGATTCAGGCAATGTTATTATTGGAGCAGATGCCGCTAGAGTTGGTACGACACATTCTGACAATGTTATTATTGGTAAAACTGCGGCAGGTAATGGTGCTTTAACTGCAGATTTTAATGTCATAATAGGTATGCAAGCTGGGCAAGAAAAAACTTCTGGTGGTTCTAATGTCTTTTTAGGTTATCAATCTGGGGAGCAATGTACTACAACTGCAAGAAGTATTTTTATAGGCTCAACTGCTGGAGATGACCACGATACTGAAAATGACAACTTAGGTATAGGTAATGGGGCTTTAGGCGGAGCAATAGCTGGTGGAGAATTCAATATATGTGTGGGTAGGAATACTGGTGATGCAATTACTTCAGGAGACCACAATACTATTATGGGTTACACTGCTGGAAGTGGACTAACTACTGGATCTGAAAATGTAATACTAGGTAGCAGTAATTCGATGGCTGATGTTACTCATAGCAATGCTATTATCATTGGAGCAGGGATTTCTGGAAACGGTGATAGATTTTCATTTGGTAAAGCTAGTAACGTAGTACAAAACACTTTTACATCTGACGCTAACTGGTCAAGAACTTCTGATGAAAGATTAAAAACTAATATTACTAGCATTGACTATAATGCTTTAAATTTTATTAATGAGTTAAGACCAGTTACTTTTAATTGGAAAGCATCTCAAGACGTACCAACAGATATGGAACAACATCACCCTAATAAAAATTTAATGGACACAGATACCGTTGTAGATTTTTTAATAGCACAAGAAGTAAAAGCAGCTATGGATAAACATAGTATAAATAATTTTAGTGGTTGGAAAGAAGATAATGACAAAGGAAAAACACAACTTTTATCTAAAGAATCATTCGTTGTGCCACTAATAAAAGCCGTACAAGAGTTGTCGGCTCAAGTAACAACTCTACAAAACGAAGTAAACACTCTAAAAGGAAAATAATATGGCAGTAACTAAAACATGGGTATCAGCTAAACCAAAAAAGAATGCTGATGGTAATGTGACAGAATGGTCCGTTGAGTATAAATATACTGACGGTGACTTTTCTCATACATTCAGTAAATCTGAAAAGATAGACACACCAGCAAAAGCACCGGGTAGCTATACTAAAGCTGAGATACTAGCACTTATGGATGAGGCACATTGGGATGATATGTTTGCAAAAAAACATAATGTTCACAAGAACCCACCAGCAGTAGATACGGTTGACAACAGTTTTGACGTAAGCACATTGAACGACAGCTAGGTCTCCTATGGATATGGAACCAAAGACAGAAAGAGAACATATTATATCTCTTCAAGGGCACATTACAGGTGTTAAAAAGGATATTGCAGTTATTAAAGATAATCATCTAGCACACCTAGATGAAAAAATTACACACGTTCATGAGGACGTAGAAAAGTTGGGTGGCAAGATAGATAAGATCTATTGGGTTGTTCTTTCTACAGTGGGGGCTGTAGGCTTAATGGTAATCGAGACATTACTAGGTATGATGAATTAATGGCTAAAAAAACAAAAGCATATCAAGAGCATATACGAATACAAAAAGGAACTTCAATAGGTCGTAACCCTATTAAAAGCACTATGAATAAAAAAAAGAAAGCAAGTTTTAAGAAATATAGAGGACAAGGAAAGAGAAGATAATGGCAACTCAAGATATAGAACAAAGAAAGGTAACAGTAAAGTTACCAGATCAAGCCACAAAAGCACAAGGTGATGCTAGTAATGTGGCTGCTACTTTAAGGACTTCTGTTAATAAACCTACATTACCTCAAGGAACTGCAGTTGTTCCTGCGTTACAAAACGTTCAAGC
>Ga0208919_1001169_pt1 | contig 15562 bp, 17 predicted proteins | sample 4_EtaG_FD_184076 | JGI IMG/M metagenome (GOLD analysis project Ga0208919, IMG submission 184076) | Marine viral communities from the Subarctic Pacific Ocean - 4_ETSP_OMZ_AT15127 metaG (SPAdes) (version 3) | ecosystem: Environmental > Aquatic > Marine > Oceanic | place: Pacific Ocean | collected...
TTATTCCCGTTGGCTCTCCGTCGGGGCCAAGGTCTTCGAATCCTTCCAGATCTAAATTAACGTGGCATTCTAGAACTGTGTATAAAGGATCTACTCTTTGGGATTTTGTAAGTCCTTCGACTTCTCTTTCTTTTTCTTCCAACTCGTTTGTAATTGTACCAGTTGGTTTAGTTAACTCGATGTCAGAATAAAAACCCGCAGCCATTTGCTTACGTAGATCATTCTCTGACATCTTGATAACATGGATGACTGCTTCCGCATCGTCTAATGAGGTAGCCGTATATGGAACAACAAGGTCATCCGCTGGGATGAACTTTGAAACAGCTCTTCCCAATAAATCGTCATAATAAACTTTTTTAAATGTAGAACCTGCAAGAGGTAAATAAAATAACATTTGATCAAACTCAGGTTCATACTCTTTCATTTGATCCATCAATTGATAGTTCATAAAATTTTTAACTCTTTGAGCTTGCATTTCTTTCATAGGATCAGATCTACCCATAACCATTGTTCTAACGGGTCCATCTGCCGGTAATAATTCTTTATAAGCTAAAGCTTGAAACTGTGTAACAGCTTCTGCAAGAACTGGGTGAGTTGCACCACTTGCTCCTTGAAATGGTTCTGTTCTATTAGTGTATTTAAATCCTAATAAATCTAAACCAGTAATGTATGCTCGCTCCCATTCTTTACGAGACATTTTGTATTCCATGTAATCTTGTTGTAATTGATTACCCATGGCGCTTGTATCGTCTTCTGGAAGTAATTCATTTAAATTTGCAAAGTGATCACCACCTGCTTGTGGCATTGGCATTGCGTTAGGGTCAAAATCAATTGTAGCCCCTGCATCGTCTTCTGTAATTTCTACTGGTCCCTTACCTAACTCTTCTGCAACATCGACCTCTTCCATTTCTTCTTTTAAAATTTCGTCTTCAGGTCGTTCGTTAGGGAGAGCTTTGTCTATATCTGCCATATATTTTCTCCTACACCTTCTTAACTTGTTTTGGTTTAACTTTCAACCCTTGTGATAAAGGTCCCTTTTTAGGTGGTACTGCCCACCATTTAAAACCAGGATTGGCTCTCATCTTCTGTGCCATGTTTGGTTTTTTATTTGTTGTTTTATTTTTTATACTCATATTTGCTCCTTAATGTAGTTATACCGCCTTCTGAAAACATTCCTAATTTAAAATTTTTATATCGATCTGAAGGATTATAATTTGAATAATAACCTGGTCCTTCTCTTTCAATAGGTTGACCCATATGTCCTTGTGTTCCATAAGTCAGTTCTTTACCAAAAATTTTTTCTTGCTCTGCAAAAGACAGTTTTCGTTCTTGGTTTAGATAGTCTTGAATTTGTCTTAATCTGTTAAGATCTTGTCCTGTACGTGCTGCCAACAACTCCAATTGTCTATCATCAAAATTTACAAACGCACCTAAGTTTGGTTTCATTTTTGGTGAGTCTATTTTTTTTTCATTTAATTTTTTTTGAGATATCATATCTTGCATATCCTGTGACGCCCTTATTCTAGGATTTTCACTTTGTGAATCTACTAAATTTTTTGCAGCAAATTTAGACTTTGCCATACTTGCATCATATGCGTCTTCGAATGCACGTTCAGTATAAATATCCCTACTTTCTTGTCCTGTTGTAGTAAATTTATTTTTTAAATCTTCTTTTTCTTTTTTAATTTGATCTTTAGTCATGTTTATTTGATTAGTTAAATCACCTACGTAACCAAACTCTGAAGACTCTGACATTGCTTCTAAATTTTTTAATTTTTTTTCTAGTTTGTTAATTTTATTTGATTGATCGGTACGAGCAAAAGATTGCGCAGCAATATTTTTTACATCTTTTCCCAAAGTTCTTTCTATTTTCATTAAATCTGCTTTTTGCAAAAAATTTCCAAAATAAGAATCGGGTGTAATATAATCTGTTGCTCTTAAAATTGCTTCAGCAGGAGTATCGCCCAAACCAACTCTTGCTGCTGCGTCTAAACCAACAATTAATGCTTCGGGTACAATAAGTCCCGACATTACAGCACTACCTGCTTTTAATAACATAGGTCCAAGTTTAGATAAGTTTTTAAGTTGTGCTGGTGATGCACCTTTCATTTTGTTGTTAATTAATTTTTGACCTTTGTCAAAACAATCTCCACCTGTTGAAAATTCTATACGTCCTCCACCAGCTTTAGCATTAGGACAACCAATAGCTTGTATAATTTTTCTTATTTCATCGTCAGGAACATTGCCAGCTGCTTCTAATTGTTTAATTCTATTTTCTTCCATCATCTTTAAATTTATTAAATTTTTTAATTCTTTTTTAGGTATGTCTATAACTTTTTTACCCTTGACCATTTTATATTTAAGAACATCATCAAAATCTTCTGTATTTGCTAAATTAATTTTTAATTTTTTTGATTCATCATTTAATAATGAGCTTTTTAAATTTCCTTCGTCAGTTATGTATTGTCTTCTAAAATCTACAAAATCTCTTTCAGTCATTCCTTTAAACAAACCAAATGGATCAGTAATGTTTTTTAAAAAACTTTTACCAAAATCAACTCCTGTGCTAAGTTGTGCAGTTTTATAGCCACCTGAGTCTAAAACTAATCTAGTTAAAGTTGCATCTGATTTACTTAAAAGTTGTTTTTTAAAATTACCTTTGGATTTATCATAAACAATATTATTTTTATCCATGTATGAAGCAGCATCTGCATCATTAAATTTTTCTATTATCTTTTTTTGAGATTTTTCAATGGCTCTAATTTTATCATCAACACCACCTTTTTGACCTAGTATTTCATTAATTTCTGATGGTGTATAAGTTAGTTTGTCTAAAGTAATTAACTCATTAGCGTTTTTACTAAAAATATTTCCAGCATGGCCCATGTCAACATTTAAAATTCTTTTCCCTGCTATCGGACTTCCTTTTCTAACACCACCTTTTTCTACTATGTTTTTATATCTAGCTTGTGCAATTTCTGATTTTGTTTTTATAGGAAATTTTTCTTTTGCTAAATCAGTTCCTGCACCAGCTTTAACTTGTGCTTTTAAAATTTTATCTACTTCTTTTGGATCATCTAATTTACTAATGTCATAAAATACAACTGGTCCACTTCCTTTTTTAGGAAAACCAAAATTATCAGCAAAGTTAGATGCTTGTCTATTTTCACTAACATTAATTCCTTTTTTTCTGGCTTCTTCAAGCATTTCTTGTCCTGTTACAAAACCTTCAGGTTGAACAACATTTTTTCTAAAATTTCCTTTTAAGTTTGCGTATTTGTCTGGTCTATTTTTGTAATCTGTTAATTCTTTATTTGCTGCGTCGTAAGCTGCTTTATCACTACCATATTCTTTGGGATCAAAATATTTAGTTACTTTAGGACTTTCAGTTCCTCCTCCATAATTTATAAGATACTTACCTTTATTTTCTCCCTGTAAAATTTTATATGGTTTGTCGAATGAGGCTGTTGCAGCTCTTTCACTTTTAACTTGTTTAACTCTACCCCTATTTTTTTCGTCAAATATTTTTTTTAATTTTTCTTTTTTTCCAGTATAAGTATTAAAAATTTTATTTCCATTTTCATCTAGGCCTTCATATAATCTCATTGTAAATGTGCCAGGAGGCATTTTTTTACTAAATCTATTTCCTTCATATATTTTAGGTTCGATTATATTTTCAAATTTAACTCGACCTGCATATTTAAAAGGTATTCGTCCACCGTCAGCTTGTGGGTTACGTTTCATAAAGTCGTTGATTAAATCCATTTCTATAACCTCGGGTCGTGCTGGTGGTGGGGGTATTTCTGAACCATACTTAATGGTCCCTGGACCATATTTTTGGTTTATTAAATTTTTAAGATTATCTGCTTCTTTATTAAAAGCTACTAGTTGTTTAAATGCACCTGTTGTGTCGCCGGCTAATGCAATACGTTTATAATAGCCTTTGGCTCGATTAAATTTTGTCGTTTCATCAATCATATTAAGTTGGATCGTAATCACCTTGGACATCTGTTACAAAGTCCGAAGGATTATCTTTCATTTGTTTTAATTTCTGTTTCTTTTTAAGAGTTTGAGATATATCGTTAATTAAAATTTTTTCACCACCAAGTTCTTTAAGTTCTGATGTATCAGAAAATAAATCATCAATCTTAGACACCGTATTTTCTCCCAGTCCAATTTCATAGTCATCCGGTCCAACTACTTGTCCTTCTGGAATATTTTCTGTTGCCATAAATTCATCTGCTGGTCTAGGATTACCTTCATCAGCTAAACTTAAACCTGGTTTGTAATTCATCTGTACTCCTTCATCTAAAGCTGTACCAGACCCTATGTAATCTACATCGATTTCACCAGTTCTTTCATTGTGGTAGACATCTACTTTACCATTTGGTGTTTCTAATCTTTTAACCGTTTGACCATCAATGTATGCATTTTTTTTAGTAATGTCTAATCCATCAGCCAAAACTTTGTTAACCATTGGTTCAAACCATGATGGCACGCCAGATCCTGAGCCAACCTCAACTATTTTAGGAATTGCTTTAGGTGATGATTTACCTAATACTTTAAAAATTCCAGATTTAAGTGCAGCAACTCCTCCAGCTGTTACACCTAATAATTTTAAAAATCCTCTACGCGCTAGGTCAACCCCCTTACCTGCTGAATAACCTTGTCTTATGTTTGCAATACCACCTTGTGCCATTAATTTTGGACCTATAAAATCACCAATCGTTAGATTATCTTTTGTTGCTTCAATTAATTCATTGAAGTCACTTCCTGAGTAAATATTATCTTTGTAATATGGTTTATTTCTAAAAAACATAGTATTTTCATCCTCTAATCTTTTTCTTAGTCTTTCTTCGTCTGGAGACAGAATTTCGTTATCAAAATAAATCCCTTGCATATCTTTAGTTTTTTTTCCACTTAGAGGAAATGCAATTTGAAATCCAGCGTATTTATTATTGTCACTATCTATGTTTGCATCAAAAGAAAAAGTTCCTCGAGTATCTAAAGTTTTATTTTTTGTAAATATATTATCAATGTATTTTTTGTAATTTACTCCTAATGTATTAACGTGTGATCCATCATACCTATTTAAATTACTAAGACTTGCTTCTAAATTTTGTGTAATTGGAATACCTAAACTTGTTTCAAAATAATTAGAACCATCGTCTTTGTAATATTCAGAAGAAATATAAGGTGATTGTCCGTCTTTAAGCATATAAAAAGGCACCTTTGCTGTTCCTTCTGCTGTAAAATAATTATTGTCTCCACCCGTAACGTTTGTTGCTGATAAAACATTTCCATCTTTAACAATTTCAAAATCTGTAGTTAATGAGTTATCTGTTGTATCTTTTGTTAAATCTAAATCTATACTTCCATTGTTAATTGCCTTATCAATTTCTATTTTAGATTGAATTTTACTATCTTCATCTTTTGTAATGCTAGGTGTAATAGATAGTTTACCATCTTTAGTATCAAATCTATATTCTCCTACAATGGTTTGACTTTGATTATCGTAAGTAATTCCTAAATTATTATTAATAAGAGAAAACGCTAATTCGGCTTCACCAGCTTTATTAGCTAAAGCTGACATTTCTAGTTTAGTGTCTTTTGGAAGGTCCATATCAACAATAGCTTTATAAATAGTTTCTTTGTCAATTGGAACAAAACCAGCTTTTTCAGCAGCATCCATTTTTAAACCACTCATAGTAGTTTCATAACCAAATTTTAATTGATCATTAAATGCAGATATTACTTTTTCCCTTGTTTCTTGATCTAAATTTTCAACAGCGTAAGTAAATTTAGCAATAGCTTTATCTAAAATTTTTTCTCTTTGAGATCTAGCTGATTGAGGTTGCTGCTGTCCTGGAGTTGCCAGTGTATCTTTTAGAGATGGTAATCCATCTACATTTAATTTTTCTCTTTCTTTTTTTAATCCTTTTAAAGATTCTAAATCTGCTAAATCTACTTTACCTTTTGTAGCATAACCTATTCTGCCACCATCTGCTTTCATTTCAAACTCATCAATGCCTTTAAAAGTTTTAGGGGATGTTGTTTGTGTTTCTAAAAACGCATTAATTTTATCTTTATTGTTTCTTATAATCTCAATAACTGTTTCTCTTTCAACGCCTTGTTTTCTAAGTTTGTTGCCTTTTTCAATTATACTATTGTAAAGCATTGGATGAGTAGCTTTTCCTGTTCCATAAATACCTTGCAACAGCATCATAGAATCTTTATCAAATTGATCTGTTGTATATGGTTTAGGTGGTGGAACTAATAATCCTTTGTCAAACGGAATTCTAGTATTGTCATTATCTTCACCTAATAAATAATTTAAACCTGTTGATGTTGTCGCTTGACTATTTGGTGCAAGTATTCTGTTACGTGACATCAAGGAATCCGAACCATGGCCAATGTCTGAAAGATCAGGTTCAATCATTGACTGACCTCCCATGTAAAAACCAGCACGTCCGCCTTTAGCGTTTTTAGTTCTTTTCATGTTTTTAAATGTTTGTACAATTTCATCAGGACCTTTACCTTTTTCCATCATTTTAAAAGCTTCATCAATAGTTGCTAATACTTCTGCTTTTCTTTGTGGATTGTCATCTATTAAAATGTTATTTAATAACTCATCCGAAATTCCTGGATACTTTTGTTTCAGTCTAAATCTTTCAGCGGTCTGAGTTGCACCTAGACCTTCCATAGTTGTTAAAGAATCTTCGACACTCATTTCATCAGCAGTGCCTTCAATATTTTCTAAATCTAATTTTCTTCCTTCTTTTTCAATTAACTGTTGTTTTGTAAGATCCTCATCGTAAATAGTTTTACCATCATCGTAGACATATAAATTATCTGGATCTCTTTGCATGATCCAGTCGTTAGTTCCGTCTACAATCTTATTAATTTCATCTTCTGTTAAATTTTTATATTTACCTTTTTTACCAATAACTTTATTAACTTCTTTCATAGCTTTAATTGGTTCTTTCTTAACAATTGCTGCTATAATTTTAGAAACTATATTACCACCAGCAAAACTTGCACGACCACCTGTTGCAAAAGGCATGTCATCATCAACATCTGGTTTAGGTTCATATACTTCATCAGTTAAAACTAAAGTTCCATCACCAACGTATTCTTTGTTTTTAACTTTTAATAAATCTTCTCCCATGTTTTCTCTAAAAATTTTTTCATAGTGTTTAAAATCCTCACCTATCTCAAATGCACCAGGAAACGATCCAGCTTTTTTATAAGCTTCGTCGCCGTAAATTTTTTTAAATACTAAAATAGGATCATGTTCTATTAACCCTGAATATTGCATGACTCTATCTTTATCTAAATCATTTAATTTAAGCCTGCCGTTTTTATATTCTGTTTGTAAAAATTGTCTAATACCAGTTCTAAGTTGACTTTCTTCGTGCATACTACCACCAAGAAATTTATCATCTTTTTTCTTAAATGGTTGACCACCTGTTGCAAAAAAATCATCTAAATCTTGAAGCGCTTTATTTTTATTAGCTTCGGCTTCATCTTTCATTTTTTTTGCAGTTGACATTAAGTCATCAATGGATGTTTGAAGATCTCCAGCTTCATCAGTTAAATTTTTTGCTTCATCTAAAGCTGTAATACCGCCTGTTGTTTTTGGAGGACCACCTAAACTTTTATATTCTGTTAAATTATTTAAAAATGCCATCTTCTCAGCGTCTGTAGCATTAGTTATATATTTAGCTTCGTCTTCAATAAGTTTTAATGCATCAGTAAAAGTGCCGTCTTGAGATCTAAGTGTTTCTAAAGCATTAGGTTTAAAAAATGTTGCTTTACCTCCAGTAAATGCTTTTTTAACATTACTAGCTTTACCTAAATAGCTACCACCTTTTATACCAATGCTATCTAGCAATTGTATAATTCTTAATCCGATATCTATAGCCATATTTAGTAGTACTCCCTTTTCCTAGGTGGTTTTTTTTCGTCTTCATAATCTTCTGGATGGGGTAGGAAACCTCCCTGCCTGAATCGCATAATAGCCATAGTCATGCTATCGACTAAGTCATCATGATCGCCATATGGAAATGACGCGCATTCTTCGATCATTTCTTCCGCAAATCGCTCATCAGGGGCCCAGATTAATCCAGCCTCAAATAGCGGAGCACAAGAATTTACTCGAACATGCTTATCATTACCACGACTTGGCGTAAATGTCATCACTGGAATGTCCATTTGCCTTAGTTCGTGCGTTAATGGAGTTCCAGATGCTTTCTGTTCAACGATAACCATATCAGGTTGCCAATATTTATATTGATCCAATGCTTCACGACGCAATTCTGGAAATTCAAAACGATCTTTTACCGAATCTAATAAAATTATGTTTGGTTTGCCTCCTTCTTCGGGATAAAAAATACCCCAAGTGCTAATTGCACTGTAATCGGCCGTTTCTTTTTTTAAAAATGCCGTATCGTAGCTTTGAATGACGTAAGTAACGTCTGGTAAAAATTCTTTGTCCCATTTTCGCCACCATTCTCGTTTTATTAACGCTCCTTCTTCAGAAGTTGGCTCTTGCATCCATTGTGCATTCCATTTTCCTGCTGGAAGCGTTGCTTTAACAGATTCTAATTCTTTTAGTGCCCAATATTCTGGCCATACAGATCTTTTTTTATCTCCGTGGTCCATGATTGCCGGAAATTCGACCACGTCCCATTGATCACCTTTAATTTTTTTTTGATTGTCTAACAATATTCCTGTTAAATCTTTTTTTGACCAACGAGTCATAACTAAAACTATTTGTCCGCCTGGTTGAAGACGTTGTCTTGGTCCTGATGTGTACCATTCGTACGCATTATCAAAGGCTGAAACTGACATTGCGTCTTGCTCACTGTGTGGATCGTCAATAATCAAGAGGTCTGCACCACGGCCCGTGATTGCTCCACCAACACCAGCAGCAAAATACTCTCCACCTTGAGCAGTTTCCCATCTTCCTGCAGCCTGAGAGTCTTCTCTAAGAGAAGTATCAAAAATTTTAGAATATTCTTCGCTATCAATTAATGTTTTAGCTTTACGACCAAACCTTACAGCAAGTTCACCTGTGTGAGTTGCCTGAATGATCTTGAGTTTTGGATTACGGCCCACCATCCACGCTGGCAACAAGTAAGAAGCAAACTCTGACTTGGTATGTCTAGGTGGCATATTAACAATAAGTCTATTAATTTTTTTATTTGCAAGGTCATTAAACTTTTTAGCAATGACTCTGTGGTGCGCGCCTTCTATAAACTCGGGCCAAACAGCTTTGACAAAGGACATAAAGTCATCTTTTGCTTTTCGCTGAATCTTTTTTTCAGCATGCATAACTTTAAATCTTCTATATTGAGCGCGAACGTCGGAAGGTAATTTATTTATATCTATATTTTGTTTCATAAAAAATTTTTTTCAAATTTTTTGCACCTTTTTAACAGTGAAGATGTTTTTTACCACCCTTATCTGTCTAAATCAAGCAATACAACCTGAAGTAGTGGGACCCCTTTTTTATTTAGGGTGTATCGACTTATGTAAAAGAAAAACAAACCCAATCGGGTTTGGTACCTCTATTGATTTAGATTAAATTTGTGCGCTGTGGCGCGTTAGCGCCACAGCAAGAAAGGTTACGCCCAATGTTTGAGCGCCTTCTTCTTAATGTAGATCACAGGACCTACAACGAAGTCATTGTATCCAAATGCATACTTGTCTTTTGTAAATGTAGAACGCCACAATGCAGTTGCCTCTGGATTTAATGGCAGTTGCATTAACTTGCCCTCTTCATTTAATAACATTAAATCACCGTTAGGAAATGTTACACATTCTACCATTCCACCAACAAAAGCTGATACCTCTTTATACTTAGGCTCATCTTTTTGATCTTCAATGATTTTAAACTCCTGCGCGTCTGTGTTTATTTTTTGTGTATTTGTTTTTGTCATATATACCTTTCTTGTTAATAGGATTATCCTAGTCTATTTCGTTCCTATTGTCAATCCTTTCAATAGTAGTATATGAACGATAACCTGTGTCATCAGTTACTTTGTGGTAACCTTGGCTCTCTCGTCTGTGTGTAATAAATGGCACTACCGTTCTGGCTCGAACACAATCCATATTTTTCTCCAACCAATTAAATTTACAAGTTTGAGAGCAAAAGTATTTATCTCCCCCACCATAATATCGTTCTTGATCAATACTAGCATATGCATAACGACCTCTAATCACACCTCTAGACTTTAAAAATCTATCTGATGTAGGTTTCGTATGGCAATATGGTCCTTGGCAAAAATGTTTATTTGGCATTTTGTTTTTCCCTTTCTTTTGCATTGTTAAAAGCTTGCTCTAATTTAAAAAGTTTTATTTCTGTTTCTCTTATTTTCATTTCTGAAAATAAGAATAATCCAAAACCAAAAACAATTAAGACTAATCCAATATATAAAACTATATTCCAATCAATCATTAAAACCTCACTTTCCAAGTGCCTTTGGCACATCTATATTCTTGCTTGTCCATATCAAAATAGGTCATTAATTTTGCACCCATTTTAGAAGTCCAATATTTACACTTCTCGTCCCATTTACCATTTCTAGTAATATGCTTTTTATCTTTGTTTGAGTAGTATGTTATTTTAAATGTTGTGTTGTTTTCCATTGTATTATACCTTTCTATTTGTATGAGGCTATCCTACTATGAATAGGATAGCCTTGTCAACTACTAATTTACACTTTGTTCATATTGTTTTCTAGCTAATATCTTCGCCTCTCTTGATTGATGTTTATTCTTCATTCCTTTAATCATACTTGCTAGATTACTAGGATTGTAGATTGTTAGCCCTGTTGAGTTAGTTCTAATTAGTTCTGCCTCATCAACTTGTATTCCAAGTTCTGTTGCAAGTTCTATGCCCTCACTCAAATACCTGTATGCTTTCAATCCAATTTTTAATTGGTCGCATTGTTTTTGAATTGTATCAATCCAACTTTGATGTTTCGATACCAAGTTAGCTTTTGCAATTCGCCACCTTTCAAACATTGAATACTCATCTTTAGTACAGGCTATTGCTCTTGATCTGCAATAAGATGTTCCAATGACATCAAGATAATAATTGTTATCAAACTCTTTTGCCATACCAATATTATTATCGCTATCATCACTACGATAACTACTACCACAACTATATCCCAATGCTTTCATACATTCGTCAACGTGTTTAGTTTTATGTGGGTTATCTTTGTTTTCATTTTGTTGTGCAAAAATATCTGGGTTGCAATCTTTTGCTTTTAGTTCTTCTCTAAAATATGCAACTGCAAACTTTTTGCCATCTTCACTACTATACTCACTACCATTTAGATTGCCAAACAAACCAAAATCAAAGTGTGATTTTGTTTCTGTTGTGTCGCCATCTTCGTCAGTATTTTCATTATGTGCAAAGTAAAAACATTTATCTTTTGCAACAACATCACAAGGGTCGCCATATTTCTTTTTAAAAGTTCTTAAAACAGAAACATCTTCTTGTGGATATGCTCTCTCAACAACTCTCTTTGCAAGATTTTTTGCAACACTATATTCAAGATTAACATCTTCCCTTGCTTGAAGAAATGCCTCACGTTCTTGCGTGTCCTCATTCTCAAAGACATTTTTCATTTTATTGAACAACTTGTTTCTTAACTCGGTGTTCATTCTTATTTTACTCATTGGTTTCCTTTCTATTTTATTATTTTGCATAAAGAATAAATATCAGTTGACAATACTATTGTCAAGTATTATATAGGAGTAGTTAGCCTCATTTGTAGATTTATCGCTACTCAAAACTATAAATCTTCTGGGGACTTGCACCTACAAAAGCAAGTAGGATTAGACTAGAATGGTGTTACTTGTTTAGATACACCGCTAGTCCTGATCCCTGATCCATTGGCCGACGGATGTAACGATTAGCTTCGTTGCCGACCACCGATGGATCTGGGATCAGTCATTGTTGACTGTGAGAATAAACACTAGAACACGGGTGAAGATAACTGGGGTACCGGTCCAGTGAGACTAGATAACTAACGATCTCTAGGCCCTGCGTAGCATAGTGACTGATCACTGATCCCAGATCCAACTGTGCTTCGATTACGCTGTGCAGTGGATCTGGGATCAGTGGCTTAAATGCACTCGGCTGGCCTAAACCATCGGTCCTTTACCGGAACGAAGAGGGGCCGCTGATCCGCAAGCTGCAAGCTTCAAGCTTGACAGCTGATCAGGGAGATGATAGGATGAATTTAGAAAGGAATAATTATGGACACAACACAATTAAAAAGAATAGCAGACGCTTTAGAAGAAGTGCTTCGACTAGTAAAGAAGGACCAGGAAGAGTCTAAAAAAAGATGGGAAAAAGAAGGTGAGTAGAAAACCTGGGCCAGCAATGGCCCGCGTTTACCTGCAGCATTGGCGATGGCTCCTGGAGCAAGGCCCAAGCTACAAGCTTCAAGCAGCAAGCTGCAAGCGCCAAGCTTTAGAGTTGACAAGATTAAACTATAGGAGTATAAGGGAGATAAGACCTGCCGGGTGGCAACTGAAACTAGATGAGGCCCGACAATCGCCAGTAAGTGGTACTGTTCCATGGCAGCACGGCAGGCACAACAGAGAAAGTAGGAAATTATGAAAGTTAAAGACGCAAAATTAATTACTGGAAGCTTAACCCGGACAAGTAAAATGCCAGGGCTAAGTTACAGCTTGCCAGCATGGGAATGCAAAACGGGCTCCAAGCTCAGGAAGATACCCGGCAGCGTATGCGCCAGCTGTTACGCGTTGAAGGGTAACTATACAAGGTACCCGGCAATTAAACGCGCTCAATATGTAAGATTAAAATCATTACAAGACAGCCGCTGGATCGAAGCAATGACAGCGCAAATAAAGCGCTCTGAATACTTTAGATGGCATGATGCAGGAGATGTCCAGGACCTTGACCATTTAAATAAAATTTATGAAGTGTGCAGGCAGACGCCAAGCACTAAGCACTGGATGCCAACCCGTGAAGCATGGATTAAGGACCATCTAGACAGCAAGCCGGACAACCTGGTAATCAGGTTCAGCCCGCCAATGATTGGACAGCGCAATGACACGTGGCCCAACTCTTCAATGGTGGTAGAGAAGGACGCGACATGTCCAGCCCCAAATCAGGGCGGCAAGTGTGGCAGCTGTAGACAGTGTTGGGATTCTACTGTAAAAGTAGTTTCATACGGTAAACATTAATGTTTGAATTTAAACATCCAAAATATTATAAAGAATTAAAAAAGAATTCAACCTTGAGCAAGCGTTCAGTAACTAAGAACAACAGCTCACATGTGGATCAAGAGGATCAAGCGGCCCTGGGTAGTTTGCCGGCACTGGATCCTCAATCGGATCAGGCCATTAGCAGCAGTTCCACGACGGTGGAAAAGAGCGTGCGTCCTGGTCCGGGCCTTAAGCCTCAAGCTTCAAGCAGCAAGGAGCAAGCTTCAAGCACCAAGCTTCAAGCTTTCGAACCAACCCGTTCAATCGCCAAGCGGCAAGCATCCCAACCGGAGTAACAAGCTTCAAGCTTCAAGCCTGAAGTTACAAGCTCTTCTATCTTTGAGCCATGGTACATGGATATTGGAGAAGTTTTAGGGGGCAAAGGACCAAGGGTCTTTGCCAAGATAAATGTGTTGTGTGGGTGCTTAATATGGAAGCCAATTTGATGAGGGCTGAACCGAATTTTGTTACCTTTTGTAACCTTTAATTCTATAGTGCAAAAGTGCCCAGAAGTATTACAGACCAATAGATCAGGAGTGCCAAGTAAGCTAATATTCTCAAGTCGAATAAGCGAAAAAGATTTAAAATTTTGCTTAACATTTTGATAAAATTTAGCCTCTGGGCCCATATGTTTTTTAAGGTAACCACTGCACTTAAATATTAAGTTTAGGTGGTATAATTAGATTTTTATTTCTAGCTGTTTTTAAAACCAAACGATGCGCTGTGTGGCCTTTGTGTCCTATGATAGGTGTGCTGTTTTCTTGTACTTCCATTCTAACTATTTTTTCTAAGTAACCATTTACTTCAACCATCAGGACAGCATTTGATAATGCATTGCCTTGACGACTGCCGTCTTTATTACCTTCTGTAAATTTAGATAAAAATTCCTGTAAGTCTAAGACTCGCATTATTTTTTTATCTGCATTTCTAATAGTTGAATCTCTTCCCGAAGTCTAGCAATTTCTGCTTGAAAGTTTTCATTTTCTTGATGGATCTGTCGGATAGTGCCAGCCATTTCTAAAACAATTGCTTTAGTACCTTGTAATTGATTTTCAGTCTTTAACCATTGAGATTCTTTTTGTTTGTACTTAAACAAATCGGCTTTGTATTGTTCAGCTAACAAAGTTATATCTAACTGACCTCTGTCCTCTTTGGGTTCATTTGTTATTTTACTTTCATTCTCGTGACTCATATCTTCTCCGTATTCTTTCAATTTGTTATATGTACGCTTATCTTTCATACCTTGACAATATAGGATAGTTACCTTAAATTGTCAACATGGGAGTTCCAAAAAGATTAACTGAAATGCAAAAAAGATTTGCTGAGTTTCTAGTCTTTGGTGGACCAGATGGTCCAGTCAACAAAGCGGAAGCAGCAAAGCTGGCAGGCTATTCAGAAAAAAGATGTAGGCAAGAAGGGGCAGAGCTAACTAACCCAAGACAGGCCCCGCTAGTGGTTAAATATTTAGATGAATTAAAACAAGAAAGAAATTTAAAGTTTGGTGTTAACTATGAAGGCCACATAGCTGAACTAGCTAGGATTAAAGATCTGGCTTTGAAAAAGAATTCTTTCTCCGCTGCTGTAAACGCTGAAACAAATCGTGGAAAGGCAGGAGGACTATACATAGACAGAAAAATAATAAAACATGGGAAATTAGAAGACATGACAGAAGAACAATTAGAAATGAAAATGGCACAGATTGAAGAAGACTACGCAAGTCTTTTGACTGATGATGTTGTTGAAGTGAAAGCAATAGAAATTAATGAATCCGAGTTATCTTCTTCACGCAAGAAGTCGGGAAAACAGAACGCTCAGAAAAGTGAATAGAGCCATCCGGTTCTACATCATAGCCAGCAAAGATTCTTACGGTATCCTCATCTTTACTAAACAACCAACCCTCGCTTACAGGTGTAGCTAATTTCATATTTTTAAATTCAGTTTCACTACCCCAACCGCCCTCAGTAATAATATCAATCCAATCGATACGCACACGTTTGTACGGAAACGGCACATCTTGTTTAACAGTCTTCGGCTTAGTGTAGCTGTTAATTCTTCTGGATTTTCTCTTGGATTTCATATCTGTATATGTATCTAAAAAAAATTAGTTTTTCTAGTTTTTTGTATCGCGCGCGCATAGGCAAACTGAGATTATGCCATAGGTGACACTATTTTCTGTCACATGACACTTTTTTTTAGCAGAAAGTGTCTACCCTAAAGTTATATATACCAACACTTCTAGACCAAAGTGACACAAAAGACACTTTTTCTATAGTAGTTTTTATTTTTTTTTTATTTTTTTTACCATACA
>Ga0208919_1001171_pt1 | contig 15558 bp, 15 predicted proteins | sample 4_EtaG_FD_184076 | JGI IMG/M metagenome (GOLD analysis project Ga0208919, IMG submission 184076) | Marine viral communities from the Subarctic Pacific Ocean - 4_ETSP_OMZ_AT15127 metaG (SPAdes) (version 3) | ecosystem: Environmental > Aquatic > Marine > Oceanic | place: Pacific Ocean | collected...
CTGGGTTAGAAACGAATGCACTAATAGGTAGCTTATCATACAAAGCACCATAATCGGGAAGGTAAGTTTCGAAATAAAACGCTCTCCCAGGTATAGACTTGGCTGTAATCCAAATACCTTTAACAAACTCTCCATGACCATCCTCATGATCTCTTAAGTATTCTCTTCTGACCCATACATCTATCGATGGTAAATTGACAATTGACGTTGACATTATGACTTCGGATTCTTTTTTCTAGCTTTTTTTGTTCGTGCATAAGATCTGTTCTTCGATGCTGATACAACTTTTAACTTACTGTGTTTCTTCAGCGCATTACCACCAACATGATGTACATCTTTGCCATCACCTTTTTTGACAAGACCTTTCTTCATCATTTTTTTACGAGCATAGTTACGATTTACCCTTTTCTTTCTACGAGACTTGGGTTCTATTTCATACTCTCTTTGGTAGTTACGTTTGTATGCCATTAATGCAACATTTCTTTTGGTATCATCTGTATTTGAACAAGAGGTTGTGAGATATGAGAATCATGATAGTCTCCATAAAAGTCATAATCTCTTGTGAAAGTTTCCTTGACAATTACTCCATCTACAATTTTTATAGTAGAGAATTCTTGTCTAATTATATTGTCACCATGATCTGAATTCATGGCATCTTTTAACGGGCCATCTTTCAAGTTATCAATCCTTTCCTATATCCATTTGTTCTGTCATAGGTAAGCACATCTTTTCTGTTTTCGCCTTGGTTGTTGTACGAGACATGAACCCAACCAGAACTTGGATCTCCAGTATAGCATTCTAATATCAATTGATCAAAGTCCATCTTGTCTTGTATATATTGAGCAAGTTTTAAATTATCAACGCCTGGTATTTCTATATCAGCCGCCTGACCTTTTGCATGTTGACTATTGGCGTTTGAACCAATCGCCTCACACAAGGCAACACTGCGATATCCAGAGTTAATAACCATAGGTTTTTGAAAGTGATATCGTATCTCTTCTAGAACAGCGTGACACAACTGTTCCATAGCTTCTATATGGTTATCATCTGGTGTGTTGTCAATACCTTTGCGTTCTGCTGTTTGTGATTTTGTAAACTCTGTTAGACTAAAGTGCGCTGATAGTTTCACTGATTTCTCCTTTGTAATATTTGCATGTTCTTTGCTTGATCCACTATATTACCACCTAAAAGTTCTGTTGCAATTGCTTTTCCTATGTTTGGAACATTTACATTGGTGCTTAAATTATCTTTTTTTGTATTTATTATGTTTGGTATTGCAGAAGTTTTTCCAATAAAAGGTTTTTCTACTTCTACGATTGGTTCAATATCTGATTTTAAAGCTTCCTCAACATTTGATTTTTTCAAAGATTTTAATATTAAATTATCATATATTTCATTTAGTCGAATCTCTGGAAATTCTTTTGCTACATTTGGATTATTTAAAATTATTCTTTCTTCATAAAATTTATCTATAATTTCATCAGAAACACTGTAAGGAGCAAATCTACCTTCAGAAATTAAATCATAATCGTTAGCACTAAGCTTACCTTTAGTTTGTATCATGTCTCGTATTGTAGCCTCTGGCACACCTAGCTCTCTTGCTGACTGTATTTTTGCATATAAGTTTTGTTGAAATTTAAATAGAGTGTCATTTGCATCTACAAATCCTTGAACTATTTGATTCTCAGTTACATTTGCATCATCTATAAAACCGTTAAAAGTAGTTTTTATAGCATTTTTTTCTCTTGTATATTTTTTGGTGTCATAAAAGAGTGAATCATTTAAATTTACTTTTAATCCTCTTATTCCAGTAAAGGCAGTAAATACTTCTGAAGGAACATCATATACTATACCACTATTACTTGGATTTACTTCCCCTGTTATTTTTTGTGAAAATGCTTTGCCTATACGACCAAACTCAATATCAAACTGACCATCTCCAGGTCCTTTAGCAGTTGGTTTAAATATTGTTTGTTCTAATATGGCAGGATTGAAAGCATTAAAAATATGTGCAGTGCTTTTTTTAAGTTTAGCTCCAAGTCCATCTCCTTCGTCATAAACTTTTAAACCTAAATTTGTTCTTCCATTTCTAAAGGTAACATCGAATACTCTTTCTGCAAACAAAGATTCTCCCGCAAAAGGTTCTCCAAATGTTTCAATGGCTTTAAAAGAACTAGCTATCATATCTTTTGCAGTAACAGCATCTATTGATCCTTTTTTATTGTATACATCTAAAGCTGCTCTTGCAGGTTGTAGCATAAAATCATATGGCATCATGTAGCTTAAGTCTACATATTCAAACGGATAGTTTCCTTTTGAATCTTTCTTAACTCCAGTTAGAGGCATTATTTGATGTCCTAACATATAGTCGGGTAAAAAGTTACTCTTTAACTTTTGTAAATCTTCATCAGAAACTCCAGTTAATTTTTGTGCAGCCATAACAGTAGCAGAAGGAACTACGAAAGCTGAAGACACATATCCAGTTAATCTTTGAGCACCTATTGCTCTTATTTGTTTTTCTAATTCTTTTGCTGCATTTGCACCTATCTTTTGTATTAATTGTGGAGAGGCTTTAAAGGATAATTCACTAACGCCTCTAGAAAAAATGTTACCTGTGTTTCTTATAACTTCTGCTGGAAAAGATGCAAAAGCACCAAAGAAAGGTACTCTTCTTAAAAACTTAACTGCCTCTGGTACACGGCTATATATCGGCATTGTATCTTTTACGATGTCACCCGCTAAAACATCTAATCCATCTATATCGCTTATTAATTCATTCTTTTGTCGTTTAGCTATTCCTGCTGTAATTAAATCATCTGTTATATTATCTATGTTTTGAATTCCAGCTTTTCTAAACGCTGCACTATATTTTGCTTTCTCTGCTAAAAACCCTACTGTCTTCCAGTAAGTATCCGTTCCAGTATATAGTCTTTGTAAAGGTTTTGCTCCAGGTATTTTATCAACTAAACCTAATAAGCCATAGTCTTTACCTTCTTGTTTTATAAGTTCTCTAAACTCATTTACAACTAAGTTTTCATCTCTTATACCAAGTCTGGCAGTTAAATCGAAAAATTGTTTTTGTTCTTGTGTAGATAAATTTTGAAGTTGTTTAAAGGACAACGCCATAGATTCACCTAAGTTCATGTTTCTCATGATGTTTCCATTAGCTCCAATAAAAAACACACCAGACGTAAAATTTCTAACTTGAGAAAGTGGGTTGTAAACAGTTTTAGACATCTGAGCCAAACCTTTTGCTTGTAAAGACAGTCCTAAAACATTATTTAAAATACCATCTCCTCTAAGACCCATTGTTAATGAATTATATACCTCTGGTGCAACATAATCTCCAGATAATCGTCCATACTTACCACCAAAAACAGACATTTTCTTTGCAACTTCTTCTGTTAGTTCCGCTCCACCTGCTTCATCTAAAACAGAACCTGGTACTCTTTGTGGAACATATTCTCCTAATTTAACATAACCATTTTGTTTTAAAAAATTTATTGAGTTAGTATCAGTTAAATTTTCCCCAGAAATAATTAAAGGTCTTCCTCCTCCACTTAAAGAGGCTATTCCTTCTTCGGCATTAACTTTAAATTGGTTTGACAAACTAGAATATAAACGACTTGAAGTTAAAGTTGTAGACATGTCACTTATTGTTCTTGCATATATATTTAAGGGATCTTTATTTTCATTTAAAAGTTTTCTAAGCTCTGGTATTCTCTGTAGAAAAGGACTTCTATCTTTTAGTAAACCTTCTGCAACTTCATATAAAGGTTTTCTTCCAACTTGTTGAGGACCTTGTCTTAAAGCTAAAGCAGTTTTTTTGATTGTTTCATTTGCAGTTATGCCACCATTAATAGAGTTGTCTTTTATAATATCATTTACAATTTCAGTTGCTCTTATCGTTGCATTTTCATCTTCTGGAAAACTAGAAGCTATTTTTCTGACAGCTTGAGAATATTCTGGAGTTGCTTTTATTTGATCTAATGTTTGACCTTTGCTAAAAGCACCTTCATATACTCTTCTTATGTATTCTCCTTGTTGTTCGTTTATTGTATTTATTAATTGATTCCCATAAGTTGCATCTAACTCACCAGTATTTATTCTCTTTTGTACATCATCTCTAAATTGTGTTGATAAATCATCAATATGTTTTCTCATATTTGTTGCGGCTGTTTTAACTGCATTGCCATAAGAATCTAAAGCTGTTGAATTTCTGTTCGTCAAAAAATCATATAAATTATTGTGTGCTTGATTAATACCTAATCTGCCTCTGCCAAATAATCTTTGACCAGTAATTACTTTTTTTAATTCAGTTTCAAAAGAAGCTACATTAGCTGCTATTTTATCTGCATCTAATTTTTGAATGCCCTTAATATCTGCTATTTGTTCATAAACTTCACCTGGAGTGACTCCTTTACCAGAAAAATATTTTTCTGGAAGCCTTCCAAGTCCTTTATTTATTGAAGAACCTAAAAAAGAAAAACCTTTACTGACCGCATTTAAAATAGATGGAACACCTGGAAGTTGTAATGTAGATTTTGCCGCCACACCCACAACTGGAAAAGCAGCTTCAACTGCTAAACCAAATGCAGTAGCTTCTGCACCTAGTTTTAATTTATTAGATATTCTTCTTTTCGCTTCATCTATAGAATTAACTTTAATTTCATTATCTGTTTTTAAGGCATCTGGCAATGCATCAAAACTGTCAGATAATGTTACTGCATTATCGGGTGAGGATAAAAATTCTGCTGCTCCTCCTCTTATACTTGTTCTACCAGCTTGTTCTACTCTTCTAGCGACTGTGGATCTTTCTCCTATTTTTAAAGGTTTTTGAGCAAATTTAAATACTTTAGCTACTTTGCCCAATCCTAAAAAAGAACCTAAAAAGCCAGATAATCTTTCTGCTATTTTACCACCACCAGACTCTGGTGTGAGTCCAGTGTACTCTTGAAATCTGTTATAAGATTTTTCTACCTTATCTGCTCTTTCAGAATCTCCCATGAGATTAAAAACAGTTTTAGTAGGCTCTACCACCAAACCTCTAGCAAGACCAGATCCAACTCCTTGTGCTATATCACTAAACGTAGTTTCTTCTACTTGTTTTGGAAGAACAAAAGGTTGCTCTTTTGTTTGATTTAATTGACCTTGAAGAGCACTTATAATTTGGTCATTACTTGTGTCATCTGGTGCTTCAACTTCATATTTAGATCCATCTGGTAATTCAACTTCATATTTAGCCATGCTTTACCTTTAATTTATTTTTTTTATTTTTATATCAGTGGTATCTATATTGTTATTTTCTGTCTTTTTTTCTGTATTATCAATTATTTTTATGTTTTTTAAATTACCAGTTTTTACTGCATTTATTATTGAAGGAATATCGTAGTTTATTTTTGATGTATCAAGACCAGATTTTTCCTTAATTGCATTAGCTTGAGTAACAATTATACCTGCTTTTTGTTCAGGAGAGAGCGTTTTAAATTTTGCTCTTTCTGCAGCAGGTAAATAAGTTTCAATATCTCCTGCAACCGTGTTTATTAATGTTTTAGCAAATTTATTACCACTACCACCAGATTCCGTTATTAATTTATTAATAACTGTAGTTATTCTATCTAGTTGTTTTTCACCTGCTTTAAAATCTCTTTCTTTTTGTGCTTCCTCTGCTTGAATAGCTAATTTTGTAGCTGTTAACTGTATTTCTCTTTTTTCTTTTCTGTCGTCATCCAGTGAATCACCATACATCTTAAAACCTTGTGCAAGTCCTCTTGTTATATTTGTCAATGCATCTGGACTGTCTCCAGCAGCGATTAATAATCCAGTCATAATAAGGTTAAAATCTTTATCTGTTTTAATACTTCCTTTATCTCCAATTGTTGATTCTAATATATTAGAGTAAAGTGTTTTTCTTTCATCTAAAGATAAATTTTCAAAGTTTTTAAATCCTAATGCACTTCCTATATTAACCCCAGATACATTCTTATCATTTGCATCTAATATGTTATTAGATAAAGTATGGTTTTTTGAAGTAGAGTTTAAACCATCTTCCGATGCAGTTTCTGCTTTTTTAGTGTTTTTATTTTTTATATTATTAATAACAATGTCTGTAGAATCTTTGTCTTCTGACAATATTTTTTCATCGTGAGAGACTTTACCAATTGCAGCTACTTTTTTGTTTAATTCAAATGGATTTACATTTTCTCTGTCAACTGTTCCTCTTGTATCTTTTGCTTTTTCACTTTCTTTTCTAGAGTCAAAATCTTTGAAGTCCGTGTCAGCATCAACCGATAGTTCCTCTTTTAATTTTTGATCTAATAGTTGTTTATCTGACATGTCTTTAAAATAATCTATCGTTTTATTTACTTTATTCAGTAAATCTTTTCTGTTAGCTGTAGCTAATTTTTTTGGATCAACCTCTCCTCCTGGATAACCCATTTCTTTAGCTATTTCATTTAATTCATCTCTAGTTTTAGTGGCAAGACCTGGGATTCCTTTTAAAAAGTCTAATATAGGCTTGTTTTGTTGTTTAAACTGAACTACTGCATCTCCAAAAGTTAGACTTGATCCAGGAATTTTAATGCCCATTGATGGAGTATTTTCTATTATATCTATACCTTGATTTGCTGCTACTCTATTTTTAAAAACATCTTTTCCCTCTGAAACTCTAGCTCTTTGTATTTCATTTCTTGTTCTAGCTTTTTCATCGTCAAGAGCATCTATATTAATTTGACGAATATCTTGAAACTTTTTAAGAGGATTAAGAAAATTTAATATTGAAGTCCCAAAACCAGTGTCTCCAGTAGGAATAAAATTAGTGTTTGGTACTTGAGGAGAAAACTGAGAAGGATAATTTAATTGAAACTTAGTGCCTGGTTGTGTTGGATTACCAACTACGTTGACACCACCCACTCTAAATCTTTTCATAAGCTCTGGACCACTAGCCATGATACCAGTAGCGCCACCAGCTTTCTTACGAAACATCTTTCTATTATATACATTCATATCAAGTCCTAACTAAATAATGTACTAAAACCACCCGCTCTTCCAGCTGCGCCTAGACCAGCAATACCAAGTCCTAATAGTTGTGATGTTCTATTTGGTGGTGGTGTTGTTGTAGTAGAAGTTGTTTGTTGTAATGATGGAACACCTCTGAAAATATCAGACATAAATCCGATTTGTTGAAAAGGCAATGCTTGTTGACCAAGTGTATTTGCTCTAGCGATATCAAATTCTCTTTGTTTTTGTTGTTGTTGCAGTCCACCGATACCTAACAATGTATTAATATCTTGTACGCCCATTTGTTGTCCAAGTTGTCCAAGACCAGCTTGTGATACACCCAATTGACCTGTTAGTTGTGCTTGTCTTAATGCTTGATTAGCTTGTTGTTGTGCTAAGTTTTGTGCTTGTTGAAATCCAGCAGACCTTAACTGTGCTCCAGTTCTTGCTTGTTGATCCATTGTATCGGCTGCAATCTGTCCTTGCAGTACGGCTTGTCTAGAACCACCAAACGCACCTTGTCCAGCAGCACTTGCTCGTGCTTGAAGTTGTTGTTGTGCTCCTTTATCTGCAATATCTGCCTGTGTTCTTGCAATGACATCTTCCATGAAAGGATCCATAAATTGTTGATAACTGGTAGGATCAAAACCTGCAGCTTGTGCGCCTGCAATACCTTGACCTACTGCTGTGCTACCTTGTTGCAAAAAAGGTTGGAATGCACCAACTCCTCCTAATGCACTTGCTATCGCTTTTTTTTGTCCTTCGGATAAATCTGCTAATTGTTGTTTAGCAAAAGGCATTTGTGTGTCTTCACCCGTTAAGGCTTTTGCACTTTTAAATATATCTGCTAAAAACTCCTCTTGAAACGGAGCCAGTCTAACGGTTTGTTCAACGGTTTGTTCAGCCATTATGCTACCCTCTCTAACTCTGACATCATATCATACATTCTAGCTGCACCCAAGTCCCTATCTCCACCACCAGCGCCTCTTACGGCTTTAGCAGTTAACACAAACTCGCCATCAGATAGTCTAGCTGGTACAGAATCACTTGTGCCAGTTCCAGGTCCTTCGACCTCTCCACCACTAGCTAGTGTTATTCCTTGTTTCTTTCTTAAATCTTCAAAGTATTGTTTTCTTTCTTCTTCATCATTTAAGTTATATTGTTTGTCATCTATTTGACCTACACCTAATCTAGTTTTTCCTTCTGGGTAAGGTCTTTTATCTGCTTTTGTTGTCTTTTCTTCTTCCTCTAATCCACCAAGTGCAGTTAGTCCTAATCCTGCTATACCAGCAGTAGTAAATGGATTTTCTTTAGCGAAAGTACCTATCTTGCTAAATATTCCAGGGTCAGCAGAAGATTTAATTGCAGTTACTGTTTTAGGATCAAAAACTTCAGGTCCAGTAATATTAGCAGCAGATCCAGTTACACCCGCACTACCTGCGGCACTACCTGCTGTCGGAGTAAAAAAGTTACCACCACTTGCAGCATAACCACCTATACCACCTAATAAAGCTGCTTTTAATGCGTCATCTGTATCTGCTCCACCAACAAGGCTACCTATACCCGCTCCAAGAGCAGAGCCAAGAGCAGCAGAACCCATAGGTCCCCCTATTGCAAAACCTATTGTACCACCAATTACTGGAGCTGCTTTCTTTAATAATTTTGTAACGCTTTTAAATATTCCCATTTTATCTACTATACCATTTATGTAACAATTTTAATAGTACCACTGTCATTAAACAAAGCTCCTACTTCTAGTCCGTTAGAGCTAGTTGGTAAATCAGTTAAAGTTATTTTTGTTGCTCGTAATTCACCTGGATTTCTCTCTTGTGAAATAAATATTTCTAAAGATCTTACTAAATCTTCTACATATTGTCTATCAATCTGTTCTGGTGGTTCTGGTAACCTTGGTGGTGGTATGCCAACTAATGCCATTATCTTCTTCCGTCTTCTCTAATATCAACTCTGGGTGTCCCCATCTTAAATTTACACCCTAATGCACTAGAATCAAGTCTTATTGCAAAAGATCTGCCTCTAATTCTATAATCTAGTTTTTCTGTAAATTGTTCAACTGGACTTGTTGCCGTTCTTGATGTTGTCCCTGTGCCTGTTTGATCGAAGTCAGAGCCTGGAAAGTCTCTTGCTTTGACTGTAAATGTTGCATTTGGAGAGCTCCCAGTTACAGATCCAGTAAAAGTTAAATCTGGTATAACTCTTTTCAGAGATACAAACTTATCTCCATCTCCCATATCCATCGGAGCAGTTTCTATAAAAGCAGTCATAGCAGAAGTATCATCATCAAACCCAGACTCATGATTAAATAAATGTGGTGTGCTTGCAGCAATCGGAAAGTTTCTTATGCCACGATCTAACCAAGCCGTTCTAACTAAACTGCCGAAGTACCACACTTTTTCTACATAATTCCAGATGACATACTTGTCATTTTCTGATGAACTTGCTGACGGATAGAACCACCACACCTCACCAAACTCAGAATTAATACCAGCAACAACTTTATCTTTTTCTTCTAAATTAAAGTTAGTAAACACTTCATCTTTTACGGTGCAAGGCAACTGTGCAGTTTGTCCAGCGTGTACATAAAAGTTATCAATACCCATCCAATACACCACATCCTCTGTAGCAATAGCTGCACTTGGTGACATGATAGTTATATTAGATGCAATTTGGGTAATACCAAAAGTAAACGGCGGGCCTATAAATCTCATGGAGTGTAAAGACTTATCTGTGTAAACAAGTATTTCTCTTTTTGTTTCAACAGCCTGTACAAAAGTAGAGCCTGCACCAAGCCTTAAATCACCCGCTGTATTTGTTGCTGTTGGAAACCAGTCAACTGGATTTTCTTGACTACTAAATCTTATAAGCAGTGGGTCTTGTACACCATCCCCTCTTATATCACTAGAACTTCCAACACTGTCACACCCAAAAGCAATAACGTGACGATCAACATCAGATACTAAGATTTGTTTTGCTATTCTTGGTACACTTTTTTCTCCACTAAAAAGTGTAGTAGCACTTAATTCTACTGCTCTGGCAGTTGTTCCGTCTGTTTTATCCCAATAAAATAATTCACCATCTCTAGGATTAATAATTAAATCTTCTCCAAAATTATCATGTGACCATGTTCTAATTTGTGCACCAGGAACTGTAACACTTGCAGAATTACCCCAACCTACAAAATCATCATCAGAAGAAGAATTACCAGTAGCCAATATAACAGGCGTATTATCTGCATGAGCAGAGGCAACTGTTCCACTTGCCCCTCTTGTTACAGTCAATGTATTGTCATCTGTTGTTGCAGTAATAGTCATTAATTCAGGACCATCAACTAAAACAACTGTTGTACCATTTGGATGTGTTGTTGCAGTAGAAGTTAAATGACCTCTTGTACAACCTGTAAGGTCATTTGAAGATACACCACCTATTTTAATAAATTCTGATCCTATTACAATAGTGTCTCCAGCCGCTAGTCCAGAGGAACTTGTTACAGATATAGTTGTTGCACCAGCACTACTAATAGCAGAACTTAAAGTTGTTGATACAGAACTAGGTGTTTTATCAATAAAAATTACTTGATCATCTGTTGTAATACCAGTTTCATCATCAACATCAACTCCTGTCTCACTATTATCAAGTGCTTCAGCTAATTGTGTAGCAAGTGCATTATTTGTTAATCCGCTCCATTGACCTGCACCCCAACCTCTGCCACCAACTGTGTTATCTAATCCTGTATTTATTTGATAAACCGCACTAGTAACATTAATTGTAGCAGTAATATTTGAATTAGATGCAGACGCATTTGCACTCATTTCAAAAGTTGTTCCGTTTGTAATAGACGCTATAGTTGTCCCAGAAGGTATGCCAGTCCCACTTATAGTTCCTCCTGCAATTAATGTTGCAGTTGAGTCCATAGTAACTGTAGCATCTCCATTAGTTGTGTCCACTGTTGCATCTGTGAAAGAGCCATTACCAATATCAGATGAACTAGCCGTTACACTCACAGTTATTTCATACTGACTAGATGAAACAAATCTTGTTACTTGATGTTCAGCATTTAATATCGCTGCTGTTATATTGCCCCCTAAACTTGCAGCACCAGAGAAAGTTACAAAATCATTTATAATTGCACTATGCCCTGCATCTGTAACTGTTACTATTGTGCTATCATTAGCTCCATCTCCAGTTGAATCGAAGTTGGCACTTTGAGATGCAGAAAAAGTAACATCACCAGCGCCTGTAGTGCTTCTAATTGGGGTGATGTCATTAAAAGTTTGTCCCTCTTCAATGTAATATTTTAAATGTGATCCGACACCTAAAAAATCTGATCCATCGAGACCAACCCAGTTGTGTAGTCTTCTAGCTGTACCCTCATAAGAGTTTGGACTAAACTTAACCCAGCCACCTATCTTTTCTGGAAAACCAAAACGAAAACGTATCTTATCACCATCAACATACCCACCTTCATTTGCATAAGGTGTTACGTCCTTCACAATACCTGGTTTAAATTTTAAAGTTTTCATTGGCATTAGCTAAAAGCCTTTGTTGAAAAAGTTCCACTATAAGCACTGGTATCTAAAGAACCAGTTCCACTATTTACATCCGCCAATGCAAAAGGTAAACCACTTCCGTTGTTACCAGATACAGTCATTGTAATATCATGGGAGCCATCTGTCGAGTTTGTTGATGTAGAGGTTGCAGTTGCACCAGCACTTACAGTAACTCCATCAAATGGATCTGCACCAGACAAAACACACGATATATCTAAATTATTAGTAAATACAAATGTTCTGTCATTACCAGATCTTTCGTATCTCCACCATAATCTTCTTGAATCTGAAAAAATTAAAGTATGATTAGTCTCGCCTGAATATCTATTATGACCACCAACAGTGCCACCTACTAAACTATTATATATTCCTATACTATTTTGAAAGTTTGAGCCTTCATCCATACGCAAAGCACTTACTGTATTAGGTTGTATCTGTGCTATAAATAATTTATAACCTCCACTAGCAGGAGATGTGGTAGTGCTTTGACTTGTGTCTCCTACAAATACAGCTGCTGATGTTCCATCGGTAGTGTTTATTCCAAATGCAGTGCTAGTAGCACCACTATAACTTCCACTAAATATATTAGCCGCATTTGGCGTACTTCCTCCAAGTGAGGTCACTCCACCATCTATTGTTGATCCATTATATTTAAAAGTACCAGCAGAAGAATCTATATATTTTTCTACAGTTAAGTCAGTATCTACATTTGAAACGACTATTGTTGATGAATTAGAGTTATCAAAATTCGTTGTTCCAGTGTGTCCAGTAGAAGTATTTGTTACAGTTGATGTTTTAAGTGTTGATTGAATATTACCACTACCTATTAACTCAAGAGTTGTACTTGAGTTTGTTGTAAGAGGGGATCCACTAGGGTTTAGTATGGTATTACCATTTGTATCTAATATGATTTTTTTATGAGCACTGTCATTGTTTAGAGTAAGATTGCCAGATATGTTATCTGTGAGTTTAAAAAACTGGATAGGTAGTTTACTTTTAGCTGTACCAGCTTTGTCATTTAAAGTGCCTGCTGAGTCAACCTCTGTGAAACCTATATTTGAAATAAATGGTATTGCCACTTGTCACCTAAAATTTAATTGACTCTACAAAAGTAAACACAGAACCATTTTGATTAATTGCTATTGCAAAAGAAGCCGAACTTCCTAAACTAACTCCTTGTGAATTAGCTGGATAGGTAATTGTTAGCGTGTTAGAGGAACTCGTTTTATCTACAATAATATATTGTCCTATTGCTAAACTACCTATAGCTAAAGTCAAAGCAACATTATTACTAGAGGTGTCTACTTTTTGATATATGGATTGTGCTGCACTTGGTGCTAATGTATGTGTAGATGCTGTTATAGCACTAGGAACTGTAACAAGATTTGCATTGAAGTATGTAGAAAATGTAGCGGCTGTAGTCTGTCTCATCGTGCCACCATCATTTGTTATAATACCATCTCCTGCTGCAACTGCCGTGGTGCCTGCCGTGGTGCCTCCTGCTAATAAAGCTAACTCTGCTTGTGTAATTTTTGTGCCACCTGTAGATATGTCTGATAACAAATCAGTAACTTTAGCTCCAGAGCCTGCACCATCTGCAAAAATTAACCCTTTAGATCCAGTTGGTATAGATACGTCACCACCAGAACCTTGTGTGAATGTTGCAGTTTGACCAGAGTTATTATGTACAAAATACATTTTGTCTTGATCGTTTGGTGATATTGTAATTGTGTTTGTACCAGATGGCGATCCACCTAATACAAGAACTTTATTACCACCCTCTGACAATGCTCCGTCAGTTGTGGTCAATGTATGTGATGTACCAGATAAACTTATAGTTCCTACACCATTTACGGCTCTGTCTATAATATCTAGATTTAAATTAGTCGTTGTCCCCCAAGTTCCAGCTTGTTCACCAGAACCTATTTTTTCTACTCCTAAATTTGCTGTATAAGAACTTGGCATATATCCCTCATGCGTTTATTTCTGTGTATGTTTCTGTACCACTTGGTGTTATCTCCGTCCATGTCTCTGTACCACTTGGCGTTATTTCAGTATAAGTCTCATTTGCTTCTGGCACAATAGCTACATACAGTATATCTCCAGAAGTTGTTTTTGTAAAATTTAAATCTTGTGAAGATACACCAGAAAGTATAGTTATGCCACTTGTTGTTTTAGTAAAGATGCTAGACATAGTAACATCTGTAAAATTAACAATCTTTATATCTTCAGTGGTTTGCGTAAAGTTAGAGCTAACTTCTGCATTAACACCACCAGTAATAAATATGCCTGCCGTTGTTTGAGTAAAGTTACCACTTATTGATGAAACGCCAACAAGTATTCCAGATCCTATGCTTGAGCTAGTGCCAAGAGCACTCATCTCTGATGTAGCGACTTGTAAAACGCCTCCTACATTTGCAAAAGCGGCTTCAGCAAAAGAAGAGTTACCAAACATTAATCAGCATCCTTTATTTCCATCGTACTTTAATCTTACTGTATACACATTACGTTTACAACACCACCATCTAAGGTTCTGTCATCTGCTGTGCCAACTCTTACTGTGGTTACTGCTGCACCTAAATCTACTTTACCTGCTGCGTTACTAACATAATTACCTGATTTACATTCTGCACTATAAGAATACACATTACCTGTTTGATTAACAATCATAATTATACCTGACGCAGTATCTCCTGAAGCTGCTGAATAATAAAATAAAAATGAAGATGTGGATGTTCCTACGTTACCACCTTCAGTAGAGCCTCCTCCAGTAAAGGCAACAGTTGAAGTGTATCCACTTGAAACTATACCACCAGATGTCCCTAATTGTATTTGAAAGTTACTATTAGACCCTGAGTGTGATACAGAATCTGTTAAAACATATATGATTTTAGTTCCTGTTGGAACAGTAAAATCTTTTGAAGTGCCACTTGTTGTTGCTTGAGAAGATAACAACTTTGGTAATCCTATAGGAGGATTTGCAAAAGTAATTATACCTGAACTAATACTAATATCTGTTCCTATGAACTTTGCTAATTCTGCTGCTTTACTCATGCTAAATCTCCATGAATTGTAACACAGGCTTGGTCTGCATCATCTGGACTATTTCCTGTTGCACAACATTGCACTCTTATAGAACCTGCAGCAGGTGCATTACCTGCACTTCCTCTTACTGAAACAGAGTTATTATCAGCAGTATAAGCACCATGTGTATGAGAGTACAAAGCATTAACCATATTATTTGTAATAGTTATTGAATAATCTCCCGTTCCATTATCAGTAATACTTCCAGTATTATAACTGTCATTTGTGCCAATCGTTCCTGTGCCATCTAAATTAATCCATGCTTTAGCACTACCATTGAAAAGGACACTCGTAGCAATACTATTATTACTACTTGCATCTGTTATTGTGTTTACTCTTAATATACTAGCCATTATGCGAGGTCTCCATGTAAACTGCTTGATATATAACCTACATCTGCAAAATCACCACCATTGTGACTACAAACTGATGCAACTGATGTTGTTTTAGGTAATGCACCTTCGTGACTATAAAAACCATTATCTCCTGCATGACTACTGCCATCTGGGTCATCTACAGCATGAGTCTTTGCAAGTGCATAATTAAAGTTACTCATTGCAGATGTTAAATTAGCACTAAATTTACCTGTAGCATCATCTGTTAAAGAGCCTACATTAAAAGAATCAAGTAAAGCTGCAGTTCCAGTTCCATTAATAGTAAACCATGATTTAGCCAACCCTTGTTGCAGATTAGTTGTTGCAGTACCTTCACCTTGTACAAGTATAGAACCTGCTGTGGTTACACCTGTAAATTTATCTACTTTAAGTTCACTTGCCATTATGCTAAGTCTCCTGCCATCTGCGTATTATAATAGACCACATCTACCAAACCTCCACCATTAAAAGCTAAACATCTTGTTGAAGTAGTAAGTCCACCATCAGTTTGAGATGCAGGAGCATCACAGTCAGAA
>Ga0208919_1001172_pt1 | contig 15555 bp, 21 predicted proteins | sample 4_EtaG_FD_184076 | JGI IMG/M metagenome (GOLD analysis project Ga0208919, IMG submission 184076) | Marine viral communities from the Subarctic Pacific Ocean - 4_ETSP_OMZ_AT15127 metaG (SPAdes) (version 3) | ecosystem: Environmental > Aquatic > Marine > Oceanic | place: Pacific Ocean | collected...
GAGGAGGTTATAGATGATACAAGACCTATACAAACAAAAAAGGTCCTTGGAGTTGAAGTGGGAACAAGAGCATCTCTCTAACGATAGATACACTCTTGAGATGGTTAGAATTGACGATAAAGTCAAACAGATCATCACAGACATCAAGCTTGAAGAAGCTAGAATCGCTCATTTACAGAACACTGTTGAAAGTTCTGCTCCTGAAGTTTCAGTAGCTACTTAGTAAAAAGCTACATCGTTGGAAAAATTCCACTCCGCACTGTAGGACTTCTTGCACTCTACTCAAAACTAGTATATAAAAAACTCACTATACAATTTAATTAGAATACTGACGCGTATAGTCGACGGCCTAGAGACAGTATTCGGAAACTAGGAGGATAATAATATGGCAAATACTACATTTTCAGGACCAGTAACTTCATTAAATGGTTTTATTGGTGGACCTAACCCAAATGCTGGTGACACTCAACAAGGTGGAACTAACACTTGGTCTGTTACTGATGCAAACACTGTTACTAATGGAACTGATTCATTAGAAGCAGCTAGCAATGAAGGCGTAATGATTTACGTTGACAATGGTGCAGCAGGCGCAGCAGTATATGCTTTTTCAGATGGAACAAACTGGAAAAGATGTGATACACTTGCAAATATTGCGTCATCATAATAAATAATTAGTGTGGACCTTCGGGTCCACATAAAATTTTAAGGAGAAAACAATATGTCATCAGACCAAAAATTTACAACACTTACAGCTGACGGACAGGTAAAAACTGCTTCAGGTGGATCAACTAATATTGGACCATCTAGAGTTACATACATTCAAGCTACGGGAGTTACTAATATAAAACTTTATGATGCAGCAACTGCATCTGGAGCTATTGTATTTGAATCTACTTTTGGAAGTGAAGGATTAGATATGTATATACCTGGAAACGGAATTAGATTTCAAAATACTATCTATGCAGATGTAACTGGATCAGGATCTGTTACTATCGGATATACTGGCTAGGAGGCTAAATGGCTAACACTACCTCTGGAACTACAATTTTTGAAAAAGGTTTTTCTATTGCAGACATTGTAGAAGAGTCTTATGAAAGAATTGGAATATCTGGCGTTTCAGGTTATCAATTAAAAAGTGCAAGACGTTCTTTAAACATAATGTTTCAAGAATGGTCTAATAGAGGTTTGCATTATTGGGAAGTTGCAAACAATTCAATTACATTAGTTAATAATCAATCTGTTTATACTATGTTTAGATCTACAGGAGATGGAACTTCTAGTGCTACAGCAGTTTATGGTGTAGATGATATTTTAGAAGCAAGTTTTAGAAATGCAGATAATATTGATACACCTCTTACAAAAATAAATAGATCAACTTATCAAGCGTTATCAAATAAAACTTCAACAGGTCAACCTACACAATATTTTGTACAAAGATTTATTGATAAAATTACAGTTACTTTATATTTAACACCAGGAACTGATCAAGCTGGTAAATTTTTTAATTACTATTATGTAAAAAGAATCCAAGATGCCGGAGACTATACTAATGATGCAGATGTACCTTATAGATTTGTACCTTGTATGGTAGCTGGACTTGCATATTATTTAGCAGTTAAATATTCACCAGAAAAAATTCAATCATTAAAAATGTTATATGAAGATGAATTACAAAGAGCTTTACAAGAAGATGGTTCTTCATCAAGTTCATTTATTACACCTAAAACTTATTACCCGAGCTTATAATGGCAAAATTATCTAGAGGAAAATATGCACAAGCAATATCCGATAGATCAGGTATGGCATTTCCTTATAATGAAATGGTAACTGAATGGGATGGAAGTTTTGTACACAATTCAGAATTTGAATCTAAACAACCACAAATTCAACCAACAAGATTTACAGGCGATCCTCAAGGATTATCAAATGCAAGACCAGATAGAACTGAACCTGCTACAGAAAATTTATTACCTGGAAATCCTTTGAGTTTAACTTCAGGATCTTCTACAGTAATTGTAACAGAACCTGCACATGGAAGATCATCAAGTGATACCGTTGTTTTTAGAAATGTAAATGGAAGCCCCGGAGGCCTGGTGTATTCTTTATTTGAAAATAGTTCAGGATTTAGTATAACAGTTATTGATACAAATAGTTATAGTTTTAATTGTGGAAGCAATGCAACTGTAACGGAAAAATCAGGAGGAATGTTTGTAACTGCAGGACCAGTTACTCTAACACCATAATGGCTTATACTTTAGCAAACTTACAAGATGATATTAGAAACTATACAGAAGTAGATGACTCTGTATTATCTAATACTATTTTATCAACAATTATTAAAAATGCTGAAAACAGAATTTATAGAGATGCAGATTCTGATGATAATAGATTTTATGCTACATCAAACTTATCTGCTGGAAGCAGATATGTTACTATACCATCTGATTTAAGATTTATAAGATATGTACAATTAACTGATTCATCCGGTAATCAAGTTTTTTTAGAAAAAAGAGATACAAGTTTTATGGCTGAATATTATAATACTCCAAACACAGCTTCTGGTTTACCAAAATATTATGGTAACTGGGATGCTAATTTTTGGGTAGTAGCACCTACGCCAAATGCAACTAATTTAATAACTTTAGCCTATACAAAACAACCAGATTCAATAACAGCTTCACCAGGAAGCACTCAAGGAACTTACACAAGTAATAAATATCAGGATTTACTTTTGTACGGATGTCTGGTAGAAGCATATGGATACTTGAAAGGTCCCGCAGATATGTTACAATACTACGAGGCATCTTTTAATAGAGCTTTACAATCGTATGCGATCGAACAACAAGGTCGAAGACGCCGGGATGAATGGGAAGATGGAACCATTCGTACTCCCCTTAAATCTGAATCACCATCATAATTTAAGGAGATAATTAAATGGCAAATATAGTACCTGACTCTTTTAAAACAGACCTACTTGGTGGCACGTTTGATTTTGATTCATCTGGTGGATCAACTTTTAAACTAGCGCTTTATACATCTATAGGTGGTTTCAGTACTTCAACTACAGCATACACAACTTCCAATGAAGTTTCTTCATCTGGAACAAACTATACTGCAGGTGGAAATACTTTAACTAACAATGGTGTAGCAGTATCAAGTAACATTGCATTCGTTGACTTTGCAGATTCTACTTTTAGTTCTGTAACGTTATCAGCAGTAGGAGCACTGATTTATAAAGGTACAAGTAATGAAGCTGTATTAGTTTTAGACTTTGGCGGAACAAAAACTGCAACTAACGGTGATTTCGTTGTTCAGTTTCCAACTGCTAATTCATCTAGTGCAATCATTAGACTTGGCGACGCATAATAAAATTTTGGAGTAGTAATGGCTTTAATAGTTAACGATAGAGTTAAAGAAACAAGTACAACTACTGGAACAGGGACTTTGAATCTAGCTGGTGCAGAAACTGGTTATGAAAGTTTTGTTTCAGGAATTGGAACTGGTAATACAACTTACTATGCAATTGAATTAAATTCAGCTGGTGAGTTTGAGGTAGGTATTGGTACAGTAACCGATGCTTCACCTGATACTTTATCAAGAACAACAGTTATCTCATCATCTAATAGTGATAACAAAGTAGATTTTTCAGCAGGTACTAAAAATGTATTTTGTACACTACCAGCAAAGAGAGCTATGTCTCCATCTATGACAGCTACAGGTTATGTTGTAACACATGCATCAACGTTAGATGAAGATCAGACAGTTGACTCTGGAGTTTTAGCAGGACCAGTTACAGTAACTGGTACACAAACAATAACAGGAACGGTAGTAGTAATTTAATGAGTAAGATAGAAGTAAATGCAATCGAACCACAATGCGGAACTACTTTAACACTAGGTGCTTCTGGTGATACAGTAACTTTAGCTAGTGGTGCATCTCAATCAGGTTTTGGTAGAACAGGAACTGTAGATTGGCAGACATCAATTAAAACAGCAACATTCACTGCAGCATCTGGAGAAGGATATTTTTGTAATACTTCTGGTGGAGCATTTACAGTTAATTTACCAAGTTCACCTTCTGTTGGTGATATTGTAGCTATCAAAGATTATGGAAGTTCTTTTGCAACAAATAATTTAACTATTGGTAGAGGTGGTTCTAATATGAATGGTGATGCTCAAGATAGTTTAAGAAATATAGACAATGAAAGTTTAACATTAGTTTATGCTGATGCAACAAAAGGTTGGTTATCAGTAGAAGAAGGGACAGGTTATGTTGGAGAAAAATTTATAGTAGCATCAGGTGGTCAAGAAACAACATCAGGAAATTTTAAAATACATACTTTTACTGGTCCTGGAACTTTTACAGTTTGTTCATTAGCTACTAGTTCACCTAACAATGTAGTAGATTACGCGGTTGTAGCAGGTGGAGGTGGTTCAGGGCAAAATAGAGGTGGTGGTGGAGGCGGTGGAGGATTCCGTGAATCATCTGGAGCTGCCTCAGGATGTTATTCAGTGTCTCCTTTAGGTTCTGGTGTTTCAGCTTTACCAGTTTCAGCAACAGGATTTCCAATTACAGTTGGTGGTGGAGGAGCGGCATCTGCTGCTCAAAGTGCTAGAGGTTCATCAGGGGCTAACTCCGTTTTTTCAACAATTACTTCAGCAGGTGGTGGTGGAGGTGGAGGTTATTCAGGGGAAAAATGTGGTGCAAATGGAGGATCTGGAGGTGGAGGAGGTTCATCAGGACCTGCAAACGTACCATCTGGAAGATCTGGTGGATCAGGTAATACTCCTCCTGTTAGTCCACCTCAAGGACAAGACGGAGGCGCTGGACCAAGAACTTCTCAAAATGCTGCGGCAAGTGGAGGAGGTGGAGCTGGATCTATTGGTTCTTCTCAAGCACCTCCATCAGTATCCCTTCCTGCAGGTGGAACAAATAACAATCAAGGAGCTACAATAGCAGCTAATGCTGGTGGTCTCGGTGGAGACGGCGGTGCTGGAGTTACAACTTCTATTAATGGAACTGCAACAGGTTTTGCAGGCGGCGGTGGAGGCGGAGGATCAGATGATTTCCCTGCTTGTAGTAGTAATGATATTGGAGGAACTGGAGGTTTACAAGGAACTAGTACTACAGGAACTACTCCTCAATTTGGAGCAGGAAATGGTGGAACAGAATCAGGAACAGCTCCAGCTAATGGTGTAGCTGGAACAGCAAATACAGGTGGAGGTGCTGGCGGAGGCGCAGGTGGCGCAGCTCCTGGTGCCGCAGGCGGTAGTGGAATAGTAATAATAAGGTATAAATTTAAATAGGTAAGTTATGAGTAGTATAATAAAAGTAGACAATATTCAGAATCAATCAGGTGATAACATCATCAAAGAAGATTCTAACACAATAACTCTTGGTGCAAGTGGCGATACCGTTACTCTTGCATCGGGTGCATCTCAATCAGGTTTCGGTAGAACAGGGACAGTTGATTGGCAAACCTCAATTAAAACTTCTACATTTACAGCAGTAAATGGTGAAGGTTATTTTGTTAATACAACAGGTGGTGCTGTTACAGTTAATTTACCTGCTGGATCAGTCGGTGCAATTGTTTCTATAAAAGATTATGCACAAACATTTGATACAAATAATTGTACAATTTCTGCAAATGGTTCAGAAAAAATAGAAAATTTAACACTAGATTTGGTATTAGACACAGAAGGTATTGCTGTTACATTAATATATGCAGATGCAACTAGAGGATGGCAGGCTGTAAATAGTAATGAAATAACAAACATTGTAAAATTTGTTTCAGCATCAGGTGGAACAGAAACAACATCAGGAGATTTTAAAATTCACACTTTTACAGGACCAGGAACTTTTACAGTATCTTGTGCTGGAAATACTGGAGGATCAAATTTAGTAGATTATATGATAGTTGCTGGTGGTGGAGGTGGTGGTGGAGCTTCGTCTGCCGGTGGTGGAGGCGCAGGTGGTTTTAGATTAGCTAATTCAACTTGTATGTCGGGACCTCAAACTTCTCCTTTAGCGACACCAACTGCTTTACCAGTGTCAGTTCAAGATTATCCAATTACAGTAGGTGGTGGAGGATCAGGTGGACCTAGTAGTACACCAAGTGTAGGAGCAAATGGATCAAATTCAGTTTTTTCAACAATAACATCAGCAGGTGGTGGTTTTGGAGCATCTTTTCCAGGACCTGGAAGTGCTGGTCCTGGTGGTTCAGGTGGTGGCGTAGGTAATACAGGAACAATAGGTGCAGGAAATACACCTCCTGTTAGTCCTCCTCAAGGCAATAATGGTGGACAAGGAAATAACCCTGCAGGTGGTGGAGGTGGTGGTGGAGCGAGTGCTAGTGGTGGCGAAGGTCCGAATCCCCCAGGACAAGCTGCCGGTGTAGGTGGAGCAGGTTCTTTTGTAGTTCAAACAGGTTTTGCTGGTTGTAATGGAACACCTGGCCCTGTGTCTGGTGCTAGATATTTTGCTGGCGGCGGCGGTGGAAGAGGTGGACCAGCTTTAGGAAGCAAACCTGGAGGTGTTGGTGGTGGTGGAACAGGAGGTTGTGGTTCAACTTGTCAAACAGCAGGAACAACTAATACTGGCGGTGGAGGAGGTGGAGCTGGATCAGGTCAAGCAGGAAAAGCTGGTGGTAGTGGTATAGTAATAATAAGGTACAAATTTCAATAGGTAAATTATGAGTGAAGTAAAAGTAAATAAAATTAGTCCAAGAACAAATTGTGGTACAACTACATTAGGAGATAGTGGAGATACATTCACAATTCCTAGTGGTGTATCAATTACAAACCAAGGAACTGCATCAGGTTTTGGTTCTACAGGTGAAGTGTCTTGGGTAACAACTAAAAAAACAGCAACATTTACTGCAACGGCTGGCGAAGGATATTTTTGCGATACATCAAGTAGCGCTTTTACAATAAATCTTCCAGCAGGAACTGCTGGTAATTCTTTTGCAGTTGCAGATTATACAAATACATTTCAAACAAATGGTTTAACTATTTCACCAAATGGTTCTCAAAAAATAGGTGGAGTTGATTCAGACGTAACTTTAACTACTGAAGGACAATCAGCTTATTTTGTTTATGTAGATGATACTGAAGGTTGGAAAAATGTTATAGATTCAACTTCAAATATAATAGGAAGAAATTTTATTACAGCAACAGGTGGGACAATTACTACTTGTGGAGATTTTAAAATTCATACTTTCACTGGCCCAGGAACTTTTTGTGTTTCTTCTGTTTCGACTGTTCCAGCTGAAAATACAGTAGGTTATATGGTAATAGCAGGTGGAGCTGGCGGAGGAGATACTCGTGGTGGCGGAGGTGGAGCAGGAGGTTTTAGAGAAGGTAGAAACGCACCAATAGATAATTTTACAGCTAGTCCATTAGTTGCAAATGCACCAACAAATGCAGTTACAGTTACAGCAACAGGTTTTCCAATTACTGTTGGTGGAGGAGGACCTGGTGGTGGAAATCAGCAAGGTTCAAATTCAATTTTTTCAACAATAACAGCAACAGGTGGTGGAGGTTCTTGTGGAGGTAATCCAAGTCTTGGAAGACCTGGTGGGTCTGGTGGCGGATCTGGTGGAAGATTTCCAGGATCTGGTGGATCAGGAAATACTCCCCCTGTAAGTCCACCTCAAGGAAACGGTGGGGGCAATGCTAGTGGTGCTAGTTCAAGTCCTGATATATATTCAGCTGGTGGCGGCGGTGGAGCAGGAGGTGGAGGTCAACCTAATCCAAGCGCAACTCAAGCAGGAGCTGGAGGAGCAGGAATAGCAACAAGTATTACAGGATCTTCAGTAACAAGAGCTGGTGGTGGCGGTGGGGGTGGAGGATCTTCACAACCAGGAACTAATAGTAATCCAGGAGCTGGAGGATCAGGTGGAGGTGGAGCTGGAAAAGGTTCTGCTAATGGACCACCAACTAGAGGAACAAATGGAACTACTAATACAGGTAGTGGTGGTGGAGGCGGTGGAATAGATACCCCTAGTTCTTGTACTGTTGGTGGAGCAGGTGGTTCAGGTATAGTAATAATAAGGTACAAATTTCAGTAGTTGAATGATAATTAAAAATAATATATAAGGAGAAACATTATGGCACATTTTGCAAAATTAGGAGCGAACAGTAAAGTTATTCAAGTATTAACACTTGATAACAAAGATATGTTAAACGCTGATGGCGTTGAAGATGAAACAGTAGGACAACAATATTTAGAGACACATAATAATTGGCCTGCACAAATGTGGATTCAAACATCTTACAATACAGCTGGTGGTCAACACAAAGATGGTGGTACACCTTTTAGAGGAAACTATGCAGGTATAGGTTATACTTGGGACGAAGATGATCAAATCTTTTGGCCTAAAAAACCTTTTGCTTCTTGGGTAAAACATAACGAATCAGCTTCTTGGAAATCACCAATTGGTGATGCTCCTGCTTTAACTGAAGAACAAGAATCACAAAATACAGCTGATACTCATAGATGGTCTTACGTTTGGAATGAATCAGGACAGTCTTGGGATCTAACAGATTCTAAACCACAATTGATCTAGATCAATTTTTTCACCTAATATTGACATTATAAATACAAGATGTATATATTACGTCAGGTATGCAAAAGAAAGTATTAACAGAACAAGCATTATATTTTGGTGATGTAGAGATGCCTAAGTATTGGGACATCGACCGAAATAAATTAACTGGCGATATATTACAATCAACTTATTCAAACAAAGATTTCCCATTCTCAAGAACTTGGGATATGTTAAATACATATATAAGAGATTACATCGGTCTTGAATATGAAATTAATCTAGTAAACAAATCAACGTGGGGAAATATCTATAAACCTGCGGAAACAACTATTCCTTTATTAAATATTGATCCAGTGGATCTACGTAACTCTCCAGACTTTACTATGCTTTACGGCGTTAAAGTTAAAGATTGTTTTGTTCGAGTACACTTTGAGGATAATAGACGTAAAGGTAGAAGTTGGGATATAGAACTTAAAGATAATATGTTTATTATGTTTCCATCAACAAATATGTATTATCTAACTAACAATCAAAAAGATTCATTAAATTTTGTACAAACAATAACTTATGAATATATCTAATTACTATTGGTATTTTAGTGGTGTACTTACACCAAAGTTTTGTGATGATGTAATAGCTTATGCAAATTCACAAGAAGAAGTTATGGCTAGAACTGGTGGGTTTGGTGATAAAAAATTAAACAAACAAGAAGTAAAAGATTTAAAAAGAAAAAGAAACTCTGATCTAGTATGGTTAAATGATACTTGGATTTATAAAGAATTACACCCATACGTTCACGAAGCAAATGCAAGAGCTGGTTGGAATTTTGAATGGGACAGATCAGAATCTTGTCAGTTTACAAAATATAAACACAATCAATACTATGATTGGCATTGTGATAGTTGGGATAAACCTTATGACAAAGAAGGACCCGACAATGGTAAGATTCGAAAACTATCTATGACTTGTCAATTAACAGATGGTTCAGAATACACAGGTGGTGAATTAGAATTTGATTTTAGAAATTATGATCCACATATGAGAGATGAAAGTCAACATTTAAGAAAAGCAAAAGAAATATTACCTAAAGGTTCTATTATTGTATTCCCTTCTTTTGTGTGGCATAGAGTTAAACCAGTAACTGCTGGCACAAGATACAGTCTTGTTGTTTGGCATTTAGGAAAGCCGTTTAGATAATGTATATAAATAATTACTTTAACACGACCATTTGGTCAGAACAAAAACCAGAGTTTGTAAAATCTTTAAACAAAGCTTCTAACAAGTATATTCAAGAAGCTCGTAAAAGAGAAAAAGAAACTATAAAAAAATGGGGCGACTTTGGAAGATCATATCACTCAACACCACTTACAATGGACAATGACTTTTTAGATTTTAGAAATTACATTGGTCAAAAATCTTGGGAGTATTTAGATCATCAAGGTTATGATATGTCACAATACACAACTATGTTTAGTGAGCTATGGGTACAAGAGTTTGCTAAAAAAGGTGGCGGTCATCATTCTGCACATATACATTGGAATCAACACGTATCAGGTTTTTATTTTTTAAAGTGCAGTGATAAAACATCATATCCAATCTTTCACGAACCAAGAACAGGTGCACGTTCAACTAAATTAAAAATGAAACCAGATCGAAAAGGTGTATGGCCCGGTGAAGAACTTATAAACTTTAGACCTACACCAGGTACATTAATTATATTTCCAGGGTTCTTGGAACACGAGTTTAGTGTAGACTTTGGTAAAGAGCCTTTTAGATTTATACATTGGAACATACAAGCCGTGCCAAAAGAGATGGCAAAAGATGTTTAAATCGTTTGCAAATATAGGAGTTATAGAAAGTAAATTAAATAAAAAAGAAATGAATAAATTAAAATCTTATATAAAAAATAATGGTAATAAAAACAAAAGTAATAATTCACTAGCTGGAAATATATCTAATTCTTTCTTTTTAAAAGATAAAGATAATTGGTTTTTTAAAAATGTTTTAATACCTTTAATCAAACAATATAAAAAAGAAGAATTAGAAGCAATTGTTCCTTCTATTTTAACAAAACATTGTTCTTATGTTTTAGACACTATTTGGGTTAATTTCCAAAACAAGTATGAATTTAATCCAGTTCATTATCACTCGGGTGTTTTTTCTTTTGTAGTATGGATTCAAATTCCATCTAGTTATAAAAAAGAAAAAGAATTAAAATTTATTAAAAAATCTAACTCACCTTGTGCAAATACTTTTGAATTTATTTATACAAATATATTAGGCAAAGTATGCACGGAAAAAATTTATTTAGAACCAGAAGATGAGGGAACTATTATATTATTTCCTGCAAGTTTATTACATCAAGTGTATCCTTTTTATTTATCAAATAAAAAAAGAATAAGTATTTCTGGAAATATAAAATTAGATCCAACAAAAATAATATGAGTTTTAAAAAGAAAAAATATACAGTTATCCGTCAAGCAATATCAAAAGACCTAGCAGCTTTTGTTGCAAATTATTTTTTAATGCAGAAACAAGTTTATGATACTTGTAGACAGGCTAGATACTTTTCACCCTTTGAAAATATTATAGGTCACTATGAAGGTAGAGATGAACAGATACCAGAAACATATAGTCAGTATTCTAATATAGCTATGGAAACTTTAATGTTAAAATGCCAACCTAAAATGGAAGAAGTAACAGGATTAAAATTATATCCAGCTTATACTTATGCAAGAATATATAAAAAAGGTGACATATTAAAAAGACATAAAGACAGATTTAGTTGTGAGATATCTACTACTATGAATCTTGCTGGTGATGACTGGCCAATATATTTAGAGCCTTCTGGAGAAGTAGGTAAAAAAGGAATTAAAGTAGATCTTAAACAAGGAGATATGCTAGTTTATTCTGGCTGTGAGTTAGAACATTGGAGAAATAAGTTTAAAGGCAAGGAATGCGTACAAGTATTTCTTCATTATAACAACCGTAAAACACCAGGCGCTAGAGATAATATGTTTGACAAGCGTCCTCATTTAGGTCTTCCTTCTTGGTTTAAACGATGATATAATCCTTAGATGGAGGCAGGGCACCACCACATACCCCCTGTCTCCTTTTAAGGATTTATATTTATGTTTTTTGGCGGAACTTCATTTGCATCAGCACCTTTTGCAGACCCAGGATTTAATCCTAATGCATTAGCGATTGTAACAGGTAATAGAATTAACGAATCAACAGGTACTGTTGGTATCGTTGGTAAAGCTCTTATATTACCAAATGGCAGTAGATTTAATATTGGAATTGGTAATGTTCAAGTAGCTGATGTTATTGGTGTATCAGGTATTGCAACAGAAATAGCAACAGGAAGTGTTACTGTTGCAGCAGGTGCAAACATAACTACAACAGGTAGTCCTTTTGAAATTGATACCGGTACAGCAAAAGGTATAGACGTTGTTGGTGTTACAGGTAATAGAGTTAATTTAGATACAGGAGATGTAACAACAATTGGTAAAGCAACAGTTATACCATCAGGAAGTGTTTTAGAATTAGATACCGGTACAGTTACATTTACATTTAGATATAGTATTACAGGATCAGGAGTAGAATTATCTACAGGAACTGTTTCAACAACTGCAGCTGCAACTGTATTACCTACAGGATCAAGAGTTGATTTAGATACAGGTGATGTATCAGTTGTTGCAAAAGCAAATGTATCTATTACAGGAAGTGCAGTAGAAATAGCAATTGGAAATGCTACAACTAAAGCAAATGCAACAGCTATTGTTACAGGAAATAGACAAAATTTATCGACAGGTACAGTTACAGTTCAAGCTAAAGCAAATGTAATTACAACTGGCGTAGGATTAGAAATAGCAGTACCAACTTCTATTAATATTAAACAGTGGGATGGTGTAGTACCAGGTGTCTCACAAACTTGGACAAGGATACAAACACCGTAATGTATTTTGGAGGAAGCACATTTGCCGGAGCACCATTTGCCGATCCAGGCGGAGTTAGTATATTTGTAACTGTAAGTGGACAAAGATTAAACTTTTCAGTAGGTAATGTAGTTATTGAAGGTAAATCAGTTGTTTTACCTACAGGACAAAGAGTAAATCTATCTACAGGTAATGTAGTTATTAAAATAGGTAAAACAGTAGTTTTATCTGGTAATCAAATAAACCTTGCAACTAACCCTGTAAGTGTGATATCATGGAATCCGATTCCACCAGGTGTGAATCAAGTATGGGTCCCAATAGACCCAGATAATCCGTAGGAGAAATATGGCATCAAGTACATCGAGCGATTTAAAATTAGAACTCATAACAACAGGTGAAAAATCTGGTACATGGGGAACTATTACTAATACAAACTTACAAATTTTAGAACAAGCATCTAGTGGTTATTTATCACTTGCAGTAGGTGGAGCAGACGTTGCTTTATCTCTTGCAACTTATGCAACATCAAATGGTAAAAATTTATACTACAAACTAACAGGAACACTAACTGCTAACAGAACAGTAACCATGCCTGATGGTGCTGAAAGAGTTTTTATAGTAGAAGACGCAACAACACGTTCAGCTTCTAATTACACATTAACTGTAAAAACAGTTTCAGGAACAGGTCTTGCATTACCTGTTGGATCAACTACAGTTTTATATTCTGATGGTACAAACATTACAGGAAAATTACAAACAAAAGGATACTACACACCTTCTGCTACTTACACTACAGTTAATGGCGATCAAGTATTAATTAATACTTCTGGAAGTGGTATTGGTACTGCGATTACAATAAATTTACCAGCGTCTCCTGCAATAGGTAATGAAGTACATTTTATAGATAGTGGTAATAACTTTGCATCTAACAATTTAACAATCGGTAGAAACAGTTCTAATATTTTAGGTAGTGCTTCAGATTTAGTAGTTTCGGCTAATGGTGCTGCATTTACTTTAGTGTATGTTAATGCAACTAGAGGCTGGATTTATAAAGATAACATATAGGAGCACGGACTATGGCTCTAATTGATTTTAAAGTCTTACCAGGAATAGATAAGCAAGATACAACATCTGGTGCAGAAAACAGATGGATTGATTGTGATAACACAAGATTTAGATACAGTTTACCTGAGAAAGTTGGTGGTTGGTCATCATTAGTTACTGATACTATTGTTGGAGTTGCAAGACGTCAATTTGCATTTGTAGATTTAGATGGAAATAGATACATTGCAATCGGTACAGATAAATTTTTACTTATATATTTTGAAGGTCAACTTTATGATGTAACACCTTTAAAGGCTACATTAACTTCTTGCACTATTGCAACTACATCTGGTTCAGCTGTTTGTTCTATTACAAAAACTTCTCATGGTTTAAGTTCTGGTGATATTATATTATTAAACAATGTAACTTTACCTGGTGGTACAGGTTATTCAGATTCTGATTTTGAAGATAAATTATTTCAAGTAACAAGTATTACAAGTTCAAATGTATTTACAATTACACAATCAAGTAATGCAAGTGCAACGGTTGCAGCAGGTGGTAGTTTAGAAGTTAAACCTTATGAAACTGTTGGACCTGCAGAACAATCTTATGGTTATGGTTGGGGTATTGATACTTGGGGCAGTGGAGCATGGGGAGAAGCAGCTTCAGCATCTGACGTAAGTCTGGAACCAGGCCTCTGGAGTTTAAGTAACTTTGGTCAAGTATTAGTTGCAACAATTGCTAATGGAAAAACATTTACATGGAATGCGGGGGACGCTTCAAGATTAACAACAAGAGCATCAACATCAACTTCAGGATTTTCTACATCAGCTAATCCAACAGCAACTAGAGTATCTTTAGTTTCGCCTACAACACGTCACTTGATTCATTTAGGTACTGAAACAGTTATTGGAAATACATCAACACAAGATGATATGTTTATTAGATTTTCTGATCAAGAAGATATAAACGATTATACACCAACAGCTATTAACTCAGCGGGTTCACAAAGACTACAGGATGGTACAAAAATTATAGGTTCATTAAAAGCAAAAGAAGTAATTCTTGTTTGGACAGATAATGCTTTATACACAATGAAATTTATTGGTGCGCCTTTTACATTTGGTTTTGAACAAGTTGGTACTAACTGTGGATTGATTGGTAAAAATGCAGCTGTTGAAATTGATGGTGTTGCTTTTTGGATGTCTAATAATGGTTTCTTTATGTTTGATGGTACAGTCAAATCTTTACCTTGTTCTGTTGAAGATTATGTTTATGATCAAGCAGACACCACTAAAGGTCAACAAATTTATGCTGGATTAAATAATCAGTTTACAGAAGTTGTTTGGTATTATCCATCAACTAGTTCTGATTATAATGATCAATATGTAGTTTTAAACTATGGAGAAAAAGTAGAAGGTGGTGTTTGGTATATAGGAACTGAAGCTAGAACATCTTGGATTGATGCTAGTGTATATCCTAAACCTTCAGCTACTAAATTTAGTGATTCAGCTACAGGTACTTTTCCTGTAATTGTTGGAGAATCAGGTTTAGGTCAAACTATTTTATTTGAACATGAAGTAGGAACTGATCAAGTAAATCCTGATGGTAGCACTACAACTGTTACATCTTTTGTAAAATCATATGATTTTGATATACAAAGCCAAGGTACATCAGGTGATGTATTTTTAGCTATGAGAAGATTTATACCTGATTTTAAAGACTTACAAGGTAATGCAAAAGTAACCCTTGCTGTTAAACGATATCCTCAACAATCAGATACAACTACTTCTCTAAGTCCCTTTACAATTACTGCAAGTACTGATAAAAAAGATACAAGAGCCAGAGGCCGGTTTGTTAATATCAAGATAGAAAATACTGATGTTAGTGAGTCTTGGCGTTTTGGCACATTAAAAATAGATATACAACCAGACGGACGTAGATAATGGCAACTTTATTTGATCTAGCACAAGCATATTTAAACAGAGCACTACCTGAAACTTTTAGGTATAATAGAACTAATCA
>Ga0208919_1001173_pt1 | contig 15538 bp, 7 predicted proteins | sample 4_EtaG_FD_184076 | JGI IMG/M metagenome (GOLD analysis project Ga0208919, IMG submission 184076) | Marine viral communities from the Subarctic Pacific Ocean - 4_ETSP_OMZ_AT15127 metaG (SPAdes) (version 3) | ecosystem: Environmental > Aquatic > Marine > Oceanic | place: Pacific Ocean | collected...
AAGGACTAGTTATTGCGCTACCAAAAGCTCCTAAAGAAGTATATAAAGATCCGAAAAACAAATGGGTGAAATTCGAGTATCCCAAGGAGTTGCAGAGAATTAAAAATATATTCGATTGGAGAAACTACCCGGAAAGCAGTAAAGAAAAATGGTACGATTATATAGACGAAGAGTTCACAAGAAGGGAAGAGGGATTCTGGTTCACGAATAATGGTAAACCAACCTGGGTGACTGGTACGCACTATATGTATTTGCAATGGAGTAAAATTGATGTAGGTGCTCCAGATTTTAGAGAGGCAAACAGATTGTTTTATATATTCTGGGAAGCTTGCAAGGCGGATAAAAGGTGTTACGGAATGTGCTACCTTAAAAATAGACGTTCTGGATTTTCTTTCATGTCATCAGCAGAAACGGTTAATTTAGCCACTCTTGCAAGTGATAGTAGATTTGGTATACTATCTAAAACAGGTGCAGATGCTAAAAAAATGTTTACAGATAAAGTTGTACCAATATCAATTAACTACCCTTTCTTTTTCAAGCCTATCCAAGATGGTATGGATAGACCAAAATCAGAGTTAGCCTATAGAGTTCCAGCTAGTAAGTTTACAAGAAAGAAAATTACTTCAAACGAAAAGCTTGAAGACATTAAAGGTTTAGATACAACTATTGACTGGAAAAACACTGGAGACAACAGTTATGATGGTGAAAAACTAGCTTTATTAGTCCACGATGAATCTGGTAAATGGGAAAGACCCGATAACATTTTAAATAACTGGAGGGTTACAAAAACATGTTTGCGATTAGGTAGTAGAATTATAGGTAAATGTATGATGGGTAGTACTTCAAATGCTTTAGATAAAGGTGGAGAAAACTTTAAAAAACTATACAATGCCTCAGATGTCACAAAAAGAAATAGAAATGGTCAGACAAAGTCTGGTTTATACTCTTTGTTTATCCCAATGGAATGGAACTACGAGGGATTTATTGATGAGTATGGAATTCCAGTCTTTACTAACCCTGATATCGACAGACTTACACCAGACGGTGAACTAATAGATGTAGGTGTAATAGATAACTGGCAGAACGAAGTTGATGGTTTAAAAGATGATCAAGATGGTTTAAATGAATTTTACCGTCAGTTTCCAAGAACTACAGAGCATGCGTTTAGAGATGAAACTAAAGGAAGTATATTTAATTTAATTAAAATATATGAGCAAATAGATTACAACGAAGAAATGTCTACAACACTAGGTGTTACTACAGGTAATTTTCAATGGGTAAGCGGTATTAAAGATTCACAAGTAATATTTTATCCAGACCCAAAAGGTAGATTTAAAGTTAGTTGGGTGCCACCTCAACAGCTGCAAAATAGAATAATACTTAAAAACGGTGTTAAATATCCAGGCAACGAACACATGGGGGCTTTTGGTTGTGATAGCTACGATATATCAGGTACAGTAGATGGACAAGGATCTAAAGGAGCTTTGCATGGTTTAACTAGGTTTAGTATGGAAGACGCTCCGGCTAACAGTTTCTTTTTAGAATACTTATCAAGACCACCAACTGCTGAGATGTTCTTTGAGGACGTTCTAATGGCATTAATATTTTACGGGATGCCTATACTTGCGGAGAACAATAAACCTCGTCTCTTGTATTATTTAAGACGTAGAGGATATAGAGGTTTTAGTATGAATAGACCTGATAAGATATGGAATAAACTATCTGTTGCAGAAAAAGAAATAGGTGGTATACCTAACTCAAGTGAAGATATAAAACAAGCACACGCGGCGGCTATCGAGATGTACATACAAGATCACGTTGGTATAAAGCAAGATGGTAGTCACGGTGATTTGTACTTCAATGAATTATTAAATGATTGGAGTAAATTTGATATAAACAAAAGAACAAAGCATGATGCGTCAATAAGTTCTGGTTTAGCTATTATGGCTAACAATAGGCATTTATACGCGCCAAATGCAAAGATAGAAAAACAGCCGTTAAGTATACATATTTCAAAATATTCAAATACTGGGGGTATGTCTAAAATAATTAAAAAATAAGATGAATAGACGAACTACAAATAATTTCTTTCCTAGCCAAGTAGTTGGTGATGCTGAAAAAATTAGTTATGAATACGGTTTAAAAGTTGCTCGTGCTATTGAACGAGAGTGGTTTGATAACAGTTCTAATGGTAGCAGGTATAACAAAGGATTAAACAATTTTCACAACTTAAGATTATATGCTAGAGGCGAGCAGTCCATCCAAAAATATAAAGATGAGTTATCTATAAACGGTGATTTATCATACCTAAACTTAGACTGGAAACCAGTACCAATTATACCTAAGTTTGTTGACATAGTTGTTAATGGAATAGCAGAAAAACTATATGATATAAAAGCATATTCTCAAGATCAGGCAGGTGTTAGCAAGCGTACTGAGTATATGGAGCAGCTAATTGAAGATATGACAATGAGGGATTTTGACGCTGCGACTAAAGAAGGTTTAAACATAGATTTATCTAAAACACCTAAAGAAGAGTTACCGGATTCAGAAGAAGAGTTACAGCTACACATGCAGTTAAACTATAAGCAAGCTGTTGAGTTAGCTGAAGAAGCTGCGTTGAGTGTTTTGTTTAAAGGTAATAATTACGATTTAACAAAAAGAAGATTTTATCAAGATTTAACAATACTAGGTATTGGGGCTGTTAAAACATCTTTTAATACGTCTGAAGGCGTGGTTATAGATTATGTTGATCCAGCTAATTTAGTTTATTCACATACAGAATCACCATATTTTGAAGATATATATTACGTTGGTGAAGTAAAAGAAATACCAATAAACGAATTAGTTAAAGAATTTCCACATTTAGAGCACGAAGACTTAGAAGAAATATGTAAAAAGAATAGTAGTTACAGAAATATGGGCCGTAGAAACCGTGATAACGATAATAACAAAATTCAAGTACTATACTTTAACTACAAAACTTATATGAACGAGGTTTATAAAGTTAAAGAAACAGCTAGTGGCTCTGCTAAAATAATAAAGAAAGACGATAGTTTTAACCCACCAGAAGATGTAGATTTTAAGTTCTCTAAATTACAAAGATCTATCGAGTGTTTATATGAAGGAGCGTTAATTCTTGGAACTGATAAATTACTTAAATGGGAAATAGCAAGAAATATGATGCGCCCTAAAAGTGATTATACTAAGGTTAAAATGAACTATGCAATAGTAGCGCCTAGAATGTATGAAGGACGAATAGAATCACTTGTAAGTAGAATAACTGGTTTTGCTGATATGATACAGTTAACTCATTTAAAACTTCAACAAGTATTATCTAGAATGGTACCTGATGGTGTTTATTTAGATGCTGATGGTCTAGCTGAGATAGATTTAGGTAATGGTACTAACTATAATCCACAGGAAGCATTAAACATGTACTTCCAAACAGGTTCTGTTATTGGTAGATCACTAACCCAAGATGGTGATCAAAACATGGGTAAAACGCCTATACAAGAAATATCTAATAGTAGTGCCGCAGCTAATAAAATGGCAGGATTAATTAGTACTTATAACTATTACCTGCAAATGATTAGAGATACAACTGGTTTAAACGAAGCTAGAGATGCTTCTACTCCAGACGCTAAATCATTAGTTGGTATACAAAAAATGGCTGCAGCAAATTCAAACGTAGCTACAAGACACATATTACAAAGCGGTATGTTTTTAACAGCAGAAGTCGCTGAATCATTATCTTTAAGAATATCTGACATATTAGAATACTCGCCAACAAAAGATGCTTTTATTCAAGCTATAGGTACACATAACGTTGCTACGTTAAAAGAAATGTCAGACTTACACTTGTACGATTTTGGTATATTTTTAGAGTTAGCACCAGATGATGAAGAGAAACAACTGTTAGAAAACAACATACAAACATCTATACAGCAAGGATCAATAGATTTAGAAGATGCTATTGATTTAAGAAACATTAGAAATATTAAGCTAGCTAATCAAATGCTTAAAATTACTAGAAAGAAAAAAGCAGAGTTAAAGCAAAAGCAAGAGCTTGAAATGACAGAAGCCCAAGGTAAGTCTCAAGCAGAGGCTTCAAAAGCAGCAGCAGAAGCTGAAACTCAAAAAGCTCAAGCAGCACATCAACTTAACGTTGAATTAGAAAAAGTGAAAGGACAAATGAAATCTCAACAAATGCAGGAAGAAGCCGCTATTAAAAAAGAACTCATGCAAATGGAGTTTGAAATTAATATGAAGCTTCAAAAAATGAACATGGAAGAGATTGATATGAAAGACACAAGAAAAGAAGATCGTAAAGACGATAGAACAAGAATGCAAGCATCACAACAAAGTGAGCTTATTGACCAAAGATTAAATAAAAAACCACCTAAAAAGTTTGAGTCCTCAGGTAATGATATAATGAGTGGCGAATTCGGTTTAGGGTCTTTTGGTCCTAAGTAAAAATTATTAACTATTATTATATTATATTATGGCAGAAAAAGAAGAGCCAATCGCTGACGGCGAAACTGGCAAAATTAAAATTAAGAAAAAAGAAGTAAAACAACCAGATGGTAACGAAACAAAAGGTAACGTTACTAAGGTTGCGGCAAAAATGAAAAAACCAGCCGAAACTGTTGAACCAACAGTTACAAAGGTTGATTTAAATAATCCATCAGAAGAAAGACCAGCTGAAGAAGTTAAACCCGAAGCTGAGACACAAGAGGTGGAAAAACAAGACGCACCGGTTGTAGAAGAAATAACTAACGAAACTGTAGAGCAAGTTGAAGAAGTAGCTGTTGAAGCTGCTGAGGCTATAAAAGAATCTATGGAGACTGGTAAACCTTTACCAGAGAATATTCAAAAGTTAGTTAACTTTATGGATGAAACTGGTGGTGATTTAAATGATTACGTTAAGCTTAATAGAAATTACAGTGATATGGATAACCAAGATATACTGTATGAGCACTACAGGCAAACTAAACCTCATTTAAACGCGGAAGAAATTAACTTCCTTTTGGAAGATCAATTCTCATTCGACGAGGATATAGACGACGATAGAGAAATACGTAGAAAAAAACTAGCGTTAAAAGAGCAAGTTGCAAACGCTAAATCTCAATTGGAAGAGAGTAAATCCAAATACTATGAAGAAATTAAAGCTGGGTCTAAATTAACTGAAGACCAACAAAAAGCAATTGATTTTTTTAATAGATACAACAAGGAAGAAGCGAGTAACAAAGAGATAGCAGAAAAACAAAAATCTACTTTCTTAAATAAAACCGAGCAGGTTTTTAATGACAAATTCAAAGGTTTTGAATATGAAGTCGGAGATAAGAAATTTAGATACAACGTAAACAACGCTGAAGCGGTTAAAGATACCCAAGCAGATATTAATAATTTTATCAAGAAGTTCTTGAATGAAAATAATGAAATGTCAGATGCTCAAGGTTATCATAAATCACTTTATACAGCAATGAATGCTGATGCTATCGCTAAACACTTTTACGAACAAGGCCAGGCTGATGCTATGAAAGATAGTGTTGAAAATGCTAAAAACATAGATATGAGTCCTAGACAATCACACGGCACTGTAAGCGCTGGTGGTATAACCGTAAGAGCTTTAGGTGATAACTCTGCTGATTTCAAATTTAAAATTAAAAACAAAAAATAACAAATTAAAAATTTAAAATTATGGCAATTACTGCAGGAGGTAGTTTAAATAGTGTTCCAGCTGCAAGGCAACAAACATTATCTACAAACTATCTAGATTTTACAGGCGCAGGTAACGACTGGGCACAACAATATTTACCAGATCTTATGGAGCAAGAAGCTGAAGTTTTCGGACCGAGAACTATTTCAGGATTTCTTTCAAAAGTAGGAGCTGAAGAGTCTATGACTTCTGACCAAGTAGTTTGGTCTGAGCAATCAAGATTACACTTATCATATACAGGTACAGTTCAACCAGCTGGAGATGTAAATGGTACTATTACAATTCTTAAAGATATCGATGGAGATACTGCGGTAGGTGCTACAGCTAGTAGAGTTCACGGTATTAGAGTTAATGATATGTTATTAATAGCACAAGCTGGTGTTGTAGTTAAAGCTTTAGCTGTTGAAACTCCAAACTCAAACGTTGTTTCAGTTGAGCCTTATGCTACAGCTGCTTTATCAACTTTATCTGCTGCTGCTTGTACTATATTAGTTATAGGTTCTGAGTTTGGTAAAGGATCTTCTTATGCTGATGAAACTGGTACGTATAAATCAGATTCAAGAGGAGCTAACGAGCCTGCTTTCAAAACGTTTACTAACAAGCCAATCATTATGAAAGATTACTACGAAGTATCAGGTTCTGATGTTTCTAGAGTTGGTTGGGTTGAAGTTGCTGCTGAAGATGGTCAAGCTGGTTACTTATGGTACTTAAAAGCTGAAGCTGATACAAGAGCTCGTTTTAACGATCACTTAGAGATGACTATGCTTGAAGCTGAGAAAACTGCTGCTGCATCTGTTATTGGTTTTGGTGCTGATAGTCAAGTTAGAGGTGCTGCTGATGCTGGATTAAACGGTGCTGGTACTGAAGGTTTATTCGCTGCTATTGAGTCAAGAGGTAATATTACTTCTGGTATCACTGGTACTTCTGCTGCTACTGATTTAGCTGAATTTGATGCTATTTTAGCTGAGTTTGATTCTCAAGGTGCTATTGAAGAAAACATGATGTTTGTAAATAGAGCTACTTCGTTAGCAATGGATGACATGTTAGCTTCTATGAATTCTTACGGAGCTGGAGGTACTTCTTACGGAGTATTCGACAACGAAGAAGATATGGCTTTAAACTTAGGTTTCTCTGGTTTCAGAAGAGGTTCTTATGACTTCTACAAGTCTGACATGAGATACTTGAATGACAAAGCTACAAGAGGTGGTATTAACTCTGCTGCTGGTTCAGCTGCTATCCGTGGTATTATTGTTCCTGCTGGAACTTCTACGGTTTATGACCAACAATTAGGTAAAAACCTTAAGAGACCATTTTTACATGTTAGATACAGAGCTTCACAAACTGACAATAGAAAAATGAAAACTTGGGTTACTGGTTCTGTTGGAGCTGCTACATCTGCTTTAGATGCAATGCAAATCCACATGTTATCAGAAAGATGTTTAGTTACACAAGGTGCTAACAATTTCATGTTAATGAAATAGGCATTATTTATATTAAAGACCGGGGCTTCGGCCTCGGCCTTTTATTTTTATTAATTTATATTATATTATATTATGGCAAAGAAAAAAACAAAGAAGGTTGAGGTGGAACCTCAAATCGAAACAATGAAAGAAACGGTTACAGAATTTTTTGAAGAAACATTTGAAGAACCTGTAATTAAAGAACCAAAAGCAAGAGAAAGATTAAAACCTACAAACGAGTGGGAGATTAAAGATAGAATGTATTATTTGAAAAACGGTAAAACACCTTTATCTAGATCTATAAAATCTACAGGTATATTTTACTTTGATGAAGAAAAAGGTTACGAAAGAGAGCTTAAGTACTGTCAAAATCAAAGAACACCATTTGTTGACGAAATGAAAGGTGATCAAAGATTAGAACACATAGTGTTTAGGTCAGGTACTTTATACGTGCCAAAAGAAAAAACAGTTTTACAAAAACTACTTTCTTTATACCACCCAAGTAAAGATATTATGTATGAAGAGTATAAGCCAGAGGGTATTGCAGCTGAAGAGATTGACGTTTTAAATATTCAAGTTGATGCTTTAATAGCGGCTAGAAATATTGATATAGACATGGCCGAAGCTATCATGCGTGTAGAGAAGGGATCTGAAGTATCAGAGTTGAGTTCTAAAGAGCTTAAAAGAGATTTACTAGTATTTGCAAGAAACAACCCTAAACTTTTCTTAGAGTTAGCGGATGATGAGAACGTAATGCTAAGAAACTTTGGTATCAAGGCTGTTGAAGAAGGTATATTAAGATTATCTTCTGATCAAAGAAACTTCTTATGGGGATCTAATGGAAGAAAATTAATGGTTATACCATTTGATGAACATCCTTACACGGCATTAGCACATTGGTTTAAAACTGATGAAGGTATGGATATATACTCTAACATAGAGAAAAGATTAAACCAGTAACAAAATAATATGGTTGTCCTTCGGGGCAACCATTTATTAAAATTTAATTTTATGAAGGAAAAGTCAAAGGGTCTAGGAGACTCAATAGAAAAATTTACAAAAGCAACAGGGATAAAAAATATTGTTGATCAAGTTAATAAGCTTAGAGGAGTTAAAGATTGTGGATGTGGTAAAAGAAAAGATCAGCTTAATAATAAATTTCCTTATAAAAAATAAAAAAATATGATACTAGTAGATACAGTATATCAAAGAGTTTTAGCGCTAGCTAATAAAGAACAGAGAGGTTATATAACGCCTCAAGAGTTTAATCTACTAGCTAATCAAGCTCAAATGGAAATATTTGAACAGTATTTCTACGATCAAAAAAGTGAAGATCGAAACCTAAAGAATTCAACCGAATTCTCTAATGTAGACGAGATGTTAGACGAAAAACTCTCTATATTTAAAACTACACAAGCCTTAACAGTTACTGGATCCAATGGGATACTTCCTAGCAATATGTATAGACTAGGATCTTTATTCTATGCTAATTCTTTAATTGAAGTAGAACAAGTTACAGAAGAGGAATTGATGTACCTACAGCAATCACCTTTAGCAAAACCAAGTATTTATTGCCCTGCTTTCGTGAGAAGTGGTAGTGATACTGTGACGTTGTATCCTACTCCACCAACCGCTATAAATTTAAATTATATAAGAATGCCTTTGAGAGTTAATTGGGGTTACTCCGTTATTAACGACAAAGCTCTTTATAATGGAACACCAGGTGTTTCGACGGATTTTGAATTACACAAGAGTGATGAGACTGAGTTGGTTTATAAAATATTATCGCTAGCTGGTATAGTCGTAGTAAAACCAGGTTTAGGCACGTATGCAGAACAACAAATAGTAGCACAAAAAACTCAAGAAAAACAATAAGAAATGGGATTATACAATGGTAGTTTAGCTAATTATTATGGAGGTTTAGAAGATACTGGATCTTATCAATTTATATCTGTAACAGATATTATAAATAACTTTAGAGTTGCCTATGTAGGTGAGGATAAAATAATACCTAAAATATCTAGAGCAGATATAAAGTTTCATGCTTTAAGAGGTATTCAGGAGTTATCTTACGATACATTTAGAGCTTGCAAGACATTAGAGTTGGAAGTACCACCAAGCTTATTATTGCTACTACCACATGATTATGTAGAATATACTAAAATATCTTGGATAGATAGCAATGGTAAATGCCACCCGATTAATCAATGTAAATCGTGTCCAAAAGACCCGCTATCATATAAACAAAACGATGACGGCACTATAGATGTTGGAGAGTTTGTAAAAGGTGAAGGACAGGTGAGATGGATTGAGCCTTATAAAGATGGTTGGAATCCTCCAAGAGAGTGGAGACCGGCTACAACACATGCAGTAGGAAAGGTATTTTACACCTATGCCGTTGAGGGTTCTAATGGGCAAGTTGCAGATAAGAGTGATAGTCGTAATTGGATTTACCTTTACGCAAACGCCGATGGAACCCCAGACGAGGATAATAAAGAGAATTGGGATGTTTTTGAAGATGGATACTGGGAACCGGTATCAAGCACCGGTGATTCTTACTCACAAGATCCTACAGTAGAAGATTCCACAACTTGGGCTAACGTTCAAAATAGCGGTTCTGTAAATAGCGCTAACAATAGTGTTGACGCTGAAGACACTATGTACCAAACTAATGTTGGTCAGAGATATGGGCTAGATCCTCAGCATGCTAACATTAACGGTTGTTTTTGGATAAACTGTAAAACAGGAAAAATTCATTTTGACTCTAATTTAGCTGGTAAAACTGTGACTATACAATACATAAGCGATGGAGTTGCTACTGATGATGAGATGATAGTTCATAAGTTTGCTGAAGAAGCTATGTATAAACATATAGCTCACTCGATATTAAACACAAGAGCTAACACAGATCGCAATATGGTTGCTACATTTAAAAAAGAAAGATTTGCCGCTGTTAGAAATGCTAAGATAAGGTTGTCAAGTATTAAATTAGAGGAGATGACTCAGATACTAAGAGGTAAATCAAAATGGATTAAACACTAAAATATGCCGTTATTTAATAAAACATTTCATTTAGGGAAGATGAACAAAGACGCGGATGAGCGTATTGTTCCTCCTGGCGAGTATAGAGATGCGGTTAATATAGAGGTTCAAACTTCTAATTATTCTGACGCTGGTACAGCTCAAACTTTAATGGGTAACACTTTGATATCATCACAAATGGTGCCAGAGGGAAGCACTTGTGTTGGTAGTATAGCTGACAACAAAAACGATAAAGTTTATTATTTAGTTGCTGGCCCAGAAGAAAAGTTTAACGAGACTAGTGGTTCTACTTACGATTGGAACACACCTTCTTCTTGGAAAGATTATATAATAGAATACGATATAAAAACAGAAACGTTTAAATATGTTTTTGTAGATATATATAGAGCAAATTACAAGGTAATTGGTTACGACGGTGCGAGCAGTAATACTGATATATCTAGCGATATTAAAATTGAAACTCCAACAACCAACCCCTATACACACATTAGACAAGATATGTTTGTTGATGTTTACGATAGTCAAGGCGCTAGTTATATAACTCAACTTCAACAAAGCCCTACAACTTGTATTGCTGGGCCAGTTGACAATATTGTGAAGCTGTATAGTACTTACGTTGACTTCACAAACAGTAACAATAATATATCAGTTGGTAGTTGGTTAAATTTTAGCGCAAAAAGAGTGTTAAACTTTCACAAAAATATATACATAACAGGTATTAATATTATAGACGGAATGTTATTTTGGACAGATAACCATACTGAGCCTAAAAAAATAAACATTAAAAGATCTATTGCTGGTACTGGTGGTTATGAATACTTACCCTCAGCTATGCCTGGGGTGTTTGATGGAGATACTGATCTTTTTCACACTAGACTGTGTGTAACACCAGACAAAGCAAATCCACTTACTATAAAGCTTAGGGACTTTACACAGCCTTGGTTTGTTAAAGAAGAAAATATAACTGTTATTAGAAAACACCCTTTATCAGCTCCAATTTTAAAAATGGCTTCACATGAAGACGATAGGTTTGAAGCTAACGGAGATTTTGCGGCCACATCGGCTTCTACTGACGGTAGTCCTTTGGATATAAGTGGACTACCAACTACTGCTAATAATTCATTTTCTTATACAGCTCCTAATGGTTTTATTTATAATAAAAGAGTGGGTGATGAAATACAAAACGTTAGAGTAAATAGTAATGTTTATTGGAAAATAGGTGATACAATATTATTTAATCAAGATCAAAGTGATGATGTTAGTGTTAGTGGGTTTACAGATCATGACGTAAGATGTACAGTTACAGGTGGAACTGGAGTTGGTGCTCCTTCAACAGGTCCTTTTGATATGATGATAGAGTCTATAGACACAGAGTCGATAGACGCAGAGCAAAAAACATGGCATCTAAGGTTGGAAAAAGAAAAACCAATGTTTGAGTTTAAGTTTCCAAGGTTTGCTTATAGATATAAATATGAAGACGGTGAGTATTCTACATTCTCACCTTTTTCAGAGCCGGCTTTTATACCTGGTCCATTTGATTACTTACCTAAAAAAGCGTTTAACTTAGGAATGACTAATAGACTTAGAAGTCTAACCATAACTAATTATGTACCTGAGGAGTCATTGAGACCTCAAGGTGTTGTTGCTATCGACTTATTATATAAAGACGAGGCTTCGCCTAACATTTATACTGTAGAAACTATTAAAATGACCGATGGTTGGGTAGACGAAAACGACACGGAGGCTTTATTACTTTGGCCAGATTCCGTAACTGGAACACTAGACACTAACGGAGACCCAGTTGTCAACCCTAATAAGTTCCATAGGGGTGAATATAAAGTTACCTCAGAACTTATACATGCTACCGTTCCTTCTAATCAATTATTGAGACAATGGGATAATGTTCCAAGAAAAGCTTTAGCACAGGAGATAACTAGTAATAGGTTAGTTTATGGTAATTATTTGCAAAACTATAATCTTACTAGTGATTTTATTGGCAAGGAAATTAGACCTAAGTTATTAGTATCACTACTACCTAGTGAAACACAACTTAACGCAACAAATATTGAAGAGGATGATGATGGAAACGATACTGTTGAAATAAACATTGTTGATGACGAGTTTAAAGCTACTGGAGTTCCAATGCCACATAAAACATGTAGATCACTTCGTGAGTATCAAGTTGGAGTAGTTTATGGTGATGAATATGGTAGAGAAACACCTGTGTTAGCTGGTGATGGATCCACTGGAACGATAACTATACCTAAAATGTTCTCAAGCACAGCTAATAGGTTGAGAGTTCAAGTTGCTTCTGATCACCCTAGTTGGGCTAAATACTTTAAGTTCTTTGTAAAAGAAACTTCTAATGAATATTACAACATGGCTATGGATCGTTGGTATGATGCTGAAGATGGTAATATTTGGTTATCGTTTCCTAGTGCTGATAGAAATAAAGTTGATGAAGAAACGTTTATAATACTAAAGAAAAGACACGATACACACCAACCAGTTGACGATCTAGCTAGATATAAAATTATAGCAATAGAAAACGATGCTCCAGATTTTATTAAAACAAACGTTAAAAGTCTTGGTATTGTTTATAACAATACGGCAAAAGATGATATTGGTAGTTCTACGCTAGGTTTTCCTTTAGTTGATTTTGAGCAGATTTGGTTTAAAGACGATGCAAATGGTGTAGATAAAATATTTGCCTCAAACGCTGCGCTTAGTAGTTCTAGTTTAGAAGGTATAATAACAATGGTAAATGATGGAAGCTGTTATATACGAGTTAGAACTATTAACATAAAATCAGATTGGTACCAAGTAACAAAGATAGTACACGACACAGCTGATAGTAGATATAAATTTACTATTGACGGTGTTTTTAAAGAAGATGTAGAATTTTCTAGTTCAGATGGTAGTTTTTCTGGTGCTGTAAGTGATTTACGTATAGAGCTAGCAAACTTTAAGGTTGAAAATAAAAAAGAATTTGAAGGTAGATTTTTTGTAAAAATATTTAAAGATTTAGTATTATTGCAAAACTTGCTTCTACCTGCAGAGAAAAAATACAAAGTTAAAGGCGCTTCTAAAATGGGTTATTGGAATACGCCAGTTGGTGATAGAGCTTTAAACGCAGCTATTGGAAATAAAAAACCTAATTGGGCAACATTTGGTGTTAACTGTAAAGGTGAGTTTGATGCATATCCAAGCTCGTCACCTAATGGAACAACTTTTGGTGGTACAAATAATAATAATAATTTTAGAGTAGGCGGTGTTAATTCAACTGCCAATGATCGAACTTGGTTTTTTTATTCACCACATTTAGGCGCAAGAATAGGGCCTAGCTACGGTCAGTATGCTGGGTGCACTAGAGCAAAAGGTACTGGAACTTGGTATATGGCGGCTACAGATTATTTTCATATATGCGCTGCTTGGGTTAGATCTCCTCAAAAAAATAATTACAACAATTGTAAAGCCAGAAACCATGGAGGACAACGTGGTAGAGGTATTTACACGTATAACGGTCTACCAACTATGGACATTGGATATGTTTTTAGTGGTGATAATTATATTTTTCCTCAAGAAGCACAAGTTTTTTATGACCAAATAACAACTATTGGAACTACATTTAGATTTAGGGAGGATCCAGATGGAGTGGTTTACAAAGTTACTAACTCTAGAACTAGTGGTCAATCAGCTAACAATACAAATGGTCATATTGGTAACCAACATACTTATGCGGATAAAGTAAGTTGGTGGAGTGCAGATAAAGCTAATTGCAAGGTTAGGTTTAGTGTTAGTTTTGAAGATGTAAATCAACCTGGAACTATTTTTAATGGTCCTAGTGGGTATAACGTAATAGGTGGTAAAAGTACAACAAAAACAGCTGGAGTTCAAGAGTTAGGTTACTGGGGTGGAAAGCATAACGTAGGCCCTATGGGTGGTGGCGGTGATGATAGCAACGATAGTGGAGAAACAGCTATGATAGTCCCAATGCCACCTGGATATTCTGTTAATAGTGCTAGCTGTGCAAGTGGTACAACACACACAGATGTTGATGGAAATACAGTGAAAGCTATTGAACAAGCTAGAAGGTGGAGACAGCACACGGGCAAGTTTCACACTATAGAGATTGTTGAAGAAATAACTGATGATGATGCTGACTTTAGTTCTAAAAACCCAGCTATCTGGGAAACAGAACCAAAAGAAGATGTTGGTATGGATATATATTACGAGGCTTCAGACGCTATACCGATAGAGATAAACGCAGCAACAAATGAATTATTCGCGCCGTTTGGCACTGTTGTTAACCGCGATTATCAACCATTTTCAGGTGAGTCTAAGGTTATTAGTTGGAGTGAAAATAGCGTAACTTTAGACAACGCTCTTTCAGGCCCACTTAAAAGCGGTGCTAGAATTAGATTTACAAGGCCAGATGGTTTTATAACAACAGCTATTATAACTAATCCAGTAGATGGAAACACTGGGCAACCCGTATTATATCCTAATAACGCGTTTAATGTTGGTGTTTTAAAAGTTAGAGGTTGGGAGCAAGCAGCGGAACCAATAACTAACGCTTACAATAACGATGCTCCACATAATCAGATATACACTTTATCTTGGTTTAATGCTTATGCTTTTGGAAATGGTATTGAGTCTGATAGAATTAGAGATGATTTTAATCAATCTACATTAGCTAACGGCGTTAAAGCATCTACAGTGTTAGCTGAGCAATATAAAGAAGAACATAGAAAAACAGGTTTAATACACTCTGGTATATACAACTCTACTAGTGGTGTAAATCAATTAAATCAATTTATTGCTGCTGAGAAAATAACAAAAGATATGAATCCTACTTATGGTAGTATTCAAAAGCTACACACAAGAGATTCTAATATAGTTGTATTACATGAAGATAAATGCATGAAGGTATTGGCTGATAAAGACGCTTTGTTTAATGCTGATGGTAGTAAAAACGTAGCTATATCATCCAACTTTTTAGGATCAGATCAACCTTTTGCTACTAGATATGGAATATCTACAAACCCTGAATCTTGCGCTACAGACTTACAAGGTAGACTGTATTTTGCAGATAGAACTAGAGGAGCTGTTTTAAGACTGTCTAACGACGGTATTACAAATATAGCCAACTATGGTATGAAATATTGGTTTGGTGATAATCTAGGACCTCTAACGCAGAAAATATTAGGTTCTTTTGATGAAAACAAAGAGGAATATAATATAACTATAAAAGGTTTATATCCAGTAAGCACGAGTGATAGTGTTAGTAGTGATAGTGGCGGAAGTGGTGCTC
>Ga0208919_1001174_pt1 | contig 15536 bp, 14 predicted proteins | sample 4_EtaG_FD_184076 | JGI IMG/M metagenome (GOLD analysis project Ga0208919, IMG submission 184076) | Marine viral communities from the Subarctic Pacific Ocean - 4_ETSP_OMZ_AT15127 metaG (SPAdes) (version 3) | ecosystem: Environmental > Aquatic > Marine > Oceanic | place: Pacific Ocean | collected...
GTTTATTCACCGGACAAGCCGCTATCCTGCGGGGCGCGTGTATGGATTGAAACCGACGCGCCAGTCTGGATTCACACCGGCGAGGTAATCGCATGACAAAGCAAGCCACGCTAGTCGATCACGAAAGAATGATCCACAACATCACCGGCGTTTACCGTGACGCTGACGAAACGCAACACGCAGAAGGCTTGTTGTGGTACTCTGACGCACAGAAAGCGGCATATCATATCGCGGTAAAATATGATGTGCCGGTCTATATTGTGGTGGCGGTTATTGCCGCGCTTTCACCGAACAACAAATGGTCGCGCAACGTGACAAATGCGGCAACGCTAATAGCTGCATTTATACGGGGCGACGGTATCGACGCCGTGAAAGTGTCAACCTATCACGCGATGAAGCGCAAAGCTTGGGCCATCTTAGCGGCGCGTCCTGATTACGACGGGGCAAAAGCGATGCTAAAGGGACAGAAAATCACGTCCTTTTTCATGGATATCATGGGGGAATTCAACGTGACAATTGACGGCCACGCCCGCAATATTGCCTACGGTGAGCGCGTCGGGTTGACTGATGACCGCACCAATATCGGGGTCCGTGAATATCGTGCCTTGCAAGCGGCATACGAAGAGGCGGCGCGGCGCGTCGGCCTCATGCCTTACCAGTTGCAAGCCATCACTTGGCGCGTATGGCGGGACCGGCACGGGATAACATGACAAACCGGCTGACGCTAAATATGACAAACTGGCTGACGCTAAATAATCGGGGATTAATCAAAGGTTTCTTGTGTGCGCCTATTCGGGGGCGGGGCATAGGACTGGCGGATTGATCGGGCAGGCAGCGAGACGAAGGGGCTAGCCTGCCAGCCGGTGACGAAAAACTTTTTTTCGGCGCGGGGGTTCAACTGGTGCAAAAGATGTGCCATGATTCACGAACTGGCGACGATGCCAGCAACAACACAACGAAAGGGGCACGTTATGCCACTTGATATTATACCAATCGAAGAACAAGCCGCCAGCCGGTCAAAGGCAAAGGGCGGGGACATCTGGGCCACGCACAAGCGGATTGACGACGTATCGTTATACGAAAAGTTTGGGCAGGTTCGGCGGGTGCCACTCGAAGCACTACCGACGCAGGCATATCGCGATGATGGCATTGACTTTGAAATGGTCGTTGAGCCAGTGCCGGTTGCCAACTACCACGCTTTGCAGAACAAGGCGACGGGCGGGCTGCTGAACGTCCGGCCAGTCGGCAAGTCGTATGCGCTTGTTCCGCATGACCTGTTATTTCGGGCACAAGCCGAACAACTGGCCGCGTCTGACCTGCCGCTTGATAATGTGGAAGTGGTGGACAGGATATATGAAGAAGGGGCGCGGGTTCATCGCACGATCTACTTTCATGATCTGCAGGATTTGACCACAACACGCGACGGCAAACAGGACGCCGTCCGGTGCCGGATGGACATATTTAACAGCGTAGATATGTCATGGGCTTTGCAGATATTCAGCGGGGCTTATCGTGATCTTTGCCGCAATACGTTAGTATTCGGCGGGGAAAAGGCTTACCACCAGAAGCGCATTCACAAGGGGGCCGTATCGCCCGAAGCCATGATTGGCAAAGCGACGATGGGTCTGGAAATGTGGCAGGGACAAAAGGAGCAGATGCGCTTGTGGCGGTCTGCACCTATGACTGAAAAGCAGTTTGCGGACATCCTCAAGGAAACGCTTTGCAAGAAGAACACGGCTGCAGCGCGAGTAGATGAAAACCTAGCCGTTAATGAAAGGCGGTTAAACTGGATGCTGGAACGCTTCAAAGAGGAAAAGCAGGAACTGGGGCAAACGCTCTGGGCCGGTTACAATGCTTTAACGCACTGGGCAACCCATCTGCCTGATGCAACTAACAATGGCCGCAACGAGCGCAAACGATACCAGCGCAACGAGCAAGTGCGACAGATAGTCGACGGGCCATCATGGCGGTATCTAGAAGGGTTTCCCGCGTAACGATGGAAGAGTATTTACAAGCATTTTTCCTTATCTACCGGATTTTGATCGTTATCGCTCTAATACTGGGCTTATTAATTTTCATAAACTGGTAACACCAACGCCCAACGGGCAGAAAGACGAAACAATGACACAGAACAACAACCGAAATATCCCGCCTCACCTTATCGCCAGCTTTAGAAAGCTTGCCGATGATTTCGAGATGCACATCCGCGCAGACGAAAGGGACCGGATCATCTCCAAGATGCGCGGCACCCTGTTTGCCGAACAAGCCAGTAAGCCAGTGCAGGAAATCGAAGTGAAGTCGTCGGCATATAATGATGCGGTGGCACTGGCCCGAAAGGCAGGGCTTTGTGAGACGCATAGGCGACTGGTGGGCTATCTTTCGCAGGGCACGTTTCTGGCTGTTCCGACGATTGCCGGACATCTCAACATCCGGAAAGCTTCGGTTTATACCTACCTGTCCGGCCTTAAGAAAGCAGGATATGAGATCGAAATCAGATCGACGGGTAACCGGCGGGGCGGGTATGTGAATATCTACCGGCTTGCAAAGGTGGCCTGACTTGTGCTTATAATCGGGGGCGGGCTGCTGCTGGCCCGCCTCAACGTCTAGAAAACAAGGATAGGAAAAGATGGAACTCTCAATATTCGCACACGCTAAAGACACTTCAGACCACAACAAAGGCAATGCCAAAGTTGTTCTGGAAACCACCCACCACAAGACCTTCAAAGTCGTGAAGCTTAACGGGACTGACCAGTACGGCCACCCGATCAAGGTGAATGTTTTCATGGACTCTAACCAGCCGGTTAAAAAGATCGTCCACTACGCTTCTGATCACCCCAAGCATAACTAACCAGTCACCCTGCGCGGGGGGCTAATACCGCGCTTTCCTCCCTCACCTTGCCCCCAGTCTTAGTGCTGGGGGTTTTTTTGTGGGCATGACCCGTAATATAGCCTTGCGGTTTGATATGGCGGGATAATCTGGCGGGGCTTGTGTTCGGGATAGGCTGGGCTTTTTCATCGCCATGAAAGCTTTTTATAGTAACTCAAATGGCAAACAGGATGAACGCGCGTATATGTGAGGCGCAATATATAGCGGGGTTGTGTGCCAATCTGGCCATGCCGGATGCAGGGGGGTACCTCGGCACATCGGCGAGGTGGCTAATTTCGGGATGATATAGTACCGGATCAGGACTATATATGATTAATCGGTACTGGCCTTCTATGATCGTTGGCCACTGTGCATCACAGACAAACAAAAATATTCCCATGCGCGGGCGCACGCATGGGCCACCGGGGTACCCCCGCATATGCTAGCAATACCGCCCTCGATTTTGTGGCAGGATAGTTATCGATATGACTAAAAAGGATGCGTAGGGGGGTCAGCGGGGGTGTCGGCAGGTACCCTATGGGGTTTACCCCGGCGGACTTATGTCCATAGTACAGTCGAATTTCATTTTTGTCAAGAAAAAAAGTTGACACACATGTAAAAAGAGCCTATACTGTTGTTGTGAGCCGCATTTTTATGTCGGACCACCCCACTACGCGACACTTACGTTGTATTAACCAAGTGGTACAGGACATAAGTGCGTCTCACCCTTTTCCTTTCTAGGTAGAATATACGATGTTCACAGCTATGATACTTGCTTGTTGGCTTCACAGCCCTAGCGAATGCACACAATTCATCGATAAGCAGGGTCCGTACCTCAATGAGGGCGACTGTTCGATCCGTGTCGTGCAGATGATCAGGGAAATACGCAATATCACACCCGGAAAGATCATTATCGGTGCCAAATGCACCGTAATCGCACAGGAATCAACCTGAGTATGAACCTCCTTCCCCAACAAACGCCGAAAAAGCGGGAACTCACACCCCAACAGACGCAATTCCTCGACATTCTCTTCGAAAACGGCGGCAATGTAACTGCCGCAGCCGTCGATGCAGGCTATTCGAAGGGCAGTGCAGTCTGGTTACGCAAAACTCTCGCTGAAGAGATCGTAGATCGCACGAAAGATGTCCTGTCTATGAATGCCTATAAGGCCGCTACACGCCTCGTAGACACAATTGACAACCCCGCCCCCGAACGCGGTGACGACCTACGCCTCAAAGCCGCTGAGAGCCTCCTTAATCGCGTAGGAGTGAAGCAACAAGAGACAATCAACCACAATGTAACCGCAGTACACGGCGTTGTCCTGCTCCCCCCAAAGAAAGAGGTTGTGATCGATGGCTGATATGTCCAAGTACCCAAAGTATAGAGACTTGACCTCCAGCCAGAGAAAACAAGTAGACATTCTTCTCATGCAGGACGAGGCAGCAGGAATTAAAAATCTGCACGTGAACGACTACATACCTATGGTTGTAGATCAGTCCCGAAAAAAGATGGCGCACGGCGGCAGTTGTAAGGGCCGCTCCGCACAGGGAAGCGCGGAGAAGAACTAGGTGGCAGGACGCCCTAAAAAGGACCCCAACGCACCCAAAGCCACGTACAACCTCTCTACAAAGGAACGTGCCCGTCGTGCTGCCCAGAAGAAACTCAACGGAGCAAAGCGTCGTGCAGCCAAGACAACGAAGGCGGCAGAGGACAAACGACGCTACGCCCGCAAACTCGAAGATAAGATAGGAAAGGTAGAAAAGGCACTTGTTGGTAAAGAAACTAATGTCATCGATCAAGGCGACCTCGCAGAACTTCCTGCAGCCGTTTCAGATTTGGTTGATGATGCTGAAATCGTATTTAAGCCGAATGAGGGACCGCAAGAAGAATTTCTTAGCGCGGGTGAAAGAGATGTACTCTATGGCGGTGCAGCCGGGGGCGGTAAGTCTTTCGCTCTCTTGGCCGATCCTCTGCGCTTTTGTCACAACCCTAATCATCGTGGGCTTCTTCTTAGGCGTACTCTCGACGAGCTAACTGAACTCATCGACAAGTCACGCCAGTTATATACGAAGGCGTTTCCCGGTGCGAAGTTCCGCGAGTCGAAGTCTACGTGGGTGTTTCCCTCCGGTGCAACCATCTGGTTCACCTATCTCGACAAAGACAAGGACGTAACTCGTTTTCAAGGGCAGGCATTCAATTGGATAGGCATCGATGAAATTACTCAGTATCCTACGCCCTATGTCTGGGATTACCTGCGTTCTCGCCTTCGTACTACTGATCCTGAACTCCAGCAACACCTGTACATGCGCTGCACAGCCAACCCCGGAGGAGTGGGTGGTTGGTGGGTCAAGAAAACCTACATCGAAGGAACTCCCGAAAATAAGCCTTTTCCTGCCTTCGATATAGAAACAAAGAAACCGTTTGTGTGGCCCACCGGTCACGAGAAAGCAGGTCAGCCGCTCTTCTTTCGCAAGTTCGTTCCTGCGCGGTTGACCGATAATCCCCATCTGATGGCAGACGGCCAATACGAGGCGATGCTCAGATCGCTCCCGGATGTCGAGCGAAAGAGACTTCTCGAAGGGGATTGGGATGTGGCAGAGGGAGCGGCCTTCCCAGAATTCTCACGTACCCGCCACGTTGTCGAACCATTCGAACTTCCGACAAACTGGCCCCGCATACGTATGGCCGACTACGGATACGCCGCACCATCCTGTGTTCTCTGGGGTGCTATCGACTGGGACAACAACATCTGGATATACAGGGAATTATATCAAAAACACTTGACAGCAGAAGAATTAGCTGGTAGAATACTAGAAGCGGAACAACTAGACCCCATACCTCACTATACGGTCCTTGACTCGTCTTGCTGGAACAAGACGGGTTTTGGGCCTTCAATCGCAGAAGTGATGATGCGTGAGGGTGTGCGGTGGACTCCGGCAGACCGCAACCGCATTCAGGGAAAGATGGAGATACACCGTCGTCTCTCTGACGATCCCTACACAGAAGAGCCACGTCTACGATTCTTCTCTTCGTGTCAGAACATCGTCAAGCAGATCGCTGGTATACCTCTCTCGAAGACGAACAGCGAAGACGTAGATACGAAGGCAGAGGATCACGCATATGATGCCCTGCGCTACGGAATGATGACACGCATGAGTGGCTACGCTTCGATACACCAGCAACTCAATGCAATCAAGAATCAAGTACACCAAGTTCAAGACGAAGTATTCGGATACTAGATGGCAAAGTCTGACATAAAAAATCTTGACCCCAATACTCTCACACTTCGTGAAGCAGCGACGATCTATGCGAATGACGTAGCTGTTGGGGGTAAGGGCGTAAAGAACCCCAGCAGCTTTGTATCAGCTACAGTACGACTATTTGATGACATAGCTGATGAACCCGGTTCTGCCCTTTCTCTATTCACTCCCGGAGAAGACGGCAAAACTCCAATTGCATTAATTATTGAAGATTTGCCAGAGGACGATACAAATTTAAAATCGTCTATGTTGAACCTACGTCTCGTAGGTCACAATGTTCTTAAAAAGTCGCTGGCAGAGACAGACAGTAGGTATGGGTTTTTACCGGACTCTGCAGCAAAAAGTGATAAAAACGAAAAGATTTTTGGCAGGCTTGAACCTAAAAAATCAGAATCTTTAATTGCCATCAATCCGGATAAAGCTGTTCAACAAGAATTTTTTTCCCGCCTTGCAGCCAAAGCCGATAATCCGGCCACTCGTAAAGAGGCATTAGCTGCTATGTTCTTGCTCAACACGGGTCTTCGTTCAGAGGTCATTGAGCAACTAGAACCTCACCACTACGATGCAAAAAAGGGTGCGCTTTACATTCCCGGAGAAATAGCGGGTACAAAAGGCAATCCCGTAAATATTCCATTAAATCCAATGGCGGATTCTATTCTTCAAGAGTTTATTCAAGAACGCAAAAATAACGGATTAGGTGCAGATGCCGACGGTAAGAACCGAATATTTTTTAGGTTAGGAGCACGAAATCAGCCGGGAACAAATCTACCCCAAGTAGTACGGATGAGAACGGGCAATGTTACTGATGTTATGCGGGATATTAAAATTCCCAATTTAACCTACGATATAAAAACAGATACATTTTATGACACACTAAGTCCAGAAGGATTGGACAAACAAGTTAAGTCTGGATCACGTCTCCTTAGAAACATACACGCTACACTAGGAGAAGCAATCGGTATTCCGGACCATAGAATTGCATATTTAGAGGGTCGAAGCACAAAAAGCATTAGAAAAAACATATCAACGGGTGCCCTAGAAGTGTATCAAGTGGCGTTTCCGTTTGCTATAAGTGACATAGACAGGCAACACGCCTCTGCATACTCTGGATTTTTTTCAGAGGCTGCAAATGTTAGCGGTCTTAATATTAGTCAAGTCTTCAACATGGAAAAGCCACGTGTCTTTTCTGATACTCCCGGCTATGAGGGGTATTTTGATAAGCCTACTGCTCCCGCTCTTCCTGATTCGCCCCCAGTCAACAGTCCTGTCAAAGTAACGACAGACGCAGCAGAAGGCGGCATTTCACCTGAACTTCTCGAAAAGCTAAAGAAGAATCCGAAGCAACTTAGAAACTACTTAAATATGCTTGAGGCAAAGGGTGTAGATGTATCTAAGTATCGCCATACAGCAACTATAGCTGCTATTTTATCCGGTATTAGTACGGTAGCTAAAGGAGCAGTATCTGTTCTTCCGCCAGTCGGGTTTGAAATGACTCGAAGAGAATTAAAAGCTTCTGGCATGGACCCTGCACAAGCGGCAGGTCAAGCCGCCCTAGAAGAGGCTAATCTTCCGCTGGGAGTAATCGCTCCTCTTTCTCGTGCAGGTGCAGAGGCAGTCGTCGAGGCTTCTAAGGAGCCATTCCAAGAAGAAACAGGAATGAAATTAACTGACAAGAATTTAGGACGAGGAATCGTATCTAAAATAACTGGGGGGTTTTCCTATTCCTCCGGTGGGTTTATAGAGAAAAGGAGATAATCTCATGCCCGGTAATAACTATAACTATGGTGCATCATACATCATGAACGCAGACAAGACCAGCGTTGATAAGGATGAGGGTGCAACACAACTCTATCGCGAAAGCCTAGAGTTTGATGGTCGTGTCGTAACTGGCCCGATAATCGAAGCTATGCCCAAGAAGCAAACCAAGCCGACTGTGGAAGCTTCACTATTTAAGATGGCAGACGAACGCGACTACTAAGGAAGCGACATGGCCGATAATTTCCTAGAACCGGATGAAGAACAAGCGATTCCGATAGCGAATCCTGATGAGCAGATGCCCGGACTTGCGGGCCACATCAGGGCACGGTTTGACGACGCAGAAAACGGACGGTTCTCAAACGAACAGAGATGGCTACAGGCGTATAAGAATTTTCGTGGCATCTACGATTCGACAACGCAGTATCGCGACAGTGAAAAATCGCGGGTGTTCATCAAGATCACCAAGACCAAAGTCTTAGCTGCGTACGGTCAGATCATAGACATCTTGTTTGCTAACAAGAAGTTTCCACTTGTTGTCGAGCCGACTCCGATGCCGGAAGGTATCGAAGAGTTTGCTCATATGCGTACACCCATAGATGAGGCAACCCAAGCCCCCAGTGATCCCTATGGTTTTCCGGGAGATGGTCGTGAACTCGAACCCGGAGCGATGCAGGCCAATCAGCCTCACAAGCTAGGTTCTTACGGCAAAGACTTTGGTGATATGATCCTAGCGGGTAAGTCCCGCGCGGGTGAACCACAGTTCGAACCTGCAAAAGAACAAGCACGTAAGATGGAGAAGTGCATACACGATCAGCTTCTCGACACGAATGCCGTAAGTGAGTTTCGCAAGGCTATATTTGAGTCTTCTCTATTCGGCACAGGTATTATCAAAGGCCCATTCAATTTCTATAAGCGTGTTCATCGCTGGACTACAGATGACGACGGTGAGAGACAGTACGATCCCTACGAACGCACAGTCCCACGTATTGAGTACGTGTCTGTGTGGGATTTTCATCCCGATCCCTCCGCCACATCCGTAGAGGACTGCGAGTACGTCATCGAACGTCACCGCATGAACCGGCAGCAGCTTCGCAGTCTTGTTATGCGTCCTCACTTTGATGCACAAGCAATCGAAGATTGTCTCGCAAAGGGTCCGAACTACGAGGACAAGTATTATGAGGATACGATTCGTGAGGATGAGACAGAGCCACACATCTCTGAAAATCGCTACGAAGTCCTAGAATACTGGGGTGTTCTCGACGCAAAGTTCGCGAAAGAAGTTGGCTTCGAGGGTGCCGAAGACATGTCGGAATTCGACCAGATGCAGGTCAACATCTGGGTATGTGGCACGATGATCCTTCGCTGCGTTGTAAATCCGTTTACACCTGCACGTATTCCGTACCAGTCATTTCCGTTCGAAATCAATCCCTATCAAATCTGGGGTGTTGGCGTAGCGGAGAATATGGAAGATGCACAGTTGCTGATGAATGGGCATGTTCGCATGGCAATCGACAATCTTGCTCTCGCCGGTAACTTGGTCTTTGATGTGGACGAAGCGTCCCTTGTTCCCGGACAGAACATGGACATCTTCCCCGGCAAGATATTCCGTCGTCAGTCGGGCGTCACCGGCACGGCTATCAACGGACTCAAGTTCCCGAACACCGCCGGTGAAAACATTCAAATGTATCAAATCTCGCGTCAGCTTGCCGACGAAGAAACCGGCATACCGTCTATCATGCACGGTCAGACGGGAGTCACCGGCACCGGACGTACTGCTGCAGGATTGTCTATGTTGATGGGTTCTGCCGGATTATCCATGAAAACAGTAATCAAGAATATAGATGATTACTTGTTGAAGCCGATTGGTGAAGCATTCTTTCAGTGGAATATGCAATTCGGAGAGAACATCGAAGACATCACAGGCGACCTAGAAATCAAACCGCGTGGCGTAGCAGCCGTCATGCAAAAGGAAGTACGCACACAACGACTCACCTCACTGCTGCAAACTGTAGCCAACCCTATGCTGGCTCCGTTTGTGAAGATACCAAACTTGATGCGTGAACTAGCTATTTCACAGGACATCGATCCTGACAGCTTGGTCAATGATGCCAACGAGGCACAAGTCTACGCACAGATGCTACAAGGGATGATGCAAGATGCTCAACAAGGACCAAGCCCGGATGCTGGCCCCGATGCTCAACAGCAAGGAATGGGAGCCTCTCAGGGAGTACCTAGCGGACCTCAAGGACTTGACGATTCGGGCCGTGGTAACGGCACAATCGGAGTCGGAACTGCGCCAGTTGCAGGGGAGGCTGGCTTTACTGGAAACACTTCTTAAACTGAAGAACAGCTATGAAGCGGTAGTAAAAAATAATGGTTGACAGACGAACATACACGCCCGACGAGTACCAATCATCCTTCATCGATTTCTACGGTGGATTCGGAGGCATCGACACAAGCAAGGCACCTGAAGTGGGTGAAGAAATAAAACCTACAACTGCTTCGCCTGACATTATGAAGCCGGTGGGAACTGCTGATGACGAAACAAACATCTTCAGTGGTGTGAACATAGGTACAGGCGCACCCAGTTTTAAAGTAGGCGACGTTGACTATAAAAAATACTTAGAAGATTTTAGTGAAAATCCAGATGAAAAATCTAAGGCTGGAGAAGATAGGTCTTTGGGTGGATTTGTAGAGTGGGCCAAGAATGAACTACAGCGAAAACCAGAGATAGCGATAGGAACAGCTACGGGTATTCCCGGAGCCGGTGCGCTAGCGGCTGTAGGTGCTTCTCTTAATAGAAAACAACAATTAAAAAACGCCAACAAGATATCAGAAACCGGCGGAACTGGCGGGAGTATGTTCAAGGTAGGCAACCAAACAATTAGCCGTGCCCCCGGCAGCAGAATATATAGCGGCAATCTGGGCGGAATGACGCAGCAGCAAGTTGCAAATCTTGAAGCCATAAAGCGAGGATTTATACCCGGCACGATGGTTGAAACCGCTGGTGATGATGAAAAGTATAATATAACCGGCAAGAAAGGTCTTGTAAGCATCGATGGCGCAGCTATGGACGCATACGGCAACATCCACAGTGCTGGAGGACCAACTTCAGCTAGTCAAGCCACTGCTTTGCGTGAGAAGTTGTTTGTAGATACTATGAGGGAGCAGGGAATTAGTCTGGCGGGAGTAGATGTCGCTTCAGCCGCTCTCGAAATGAAACAAGCCCTAGATGCAAGCGCACGAGGTCGCATAGGAGTCTTCGAAACTGCAGCCAGACAAGACGGTTCTACTTATGAGGGTAATCGAAAAACAGCGCAGGAGTTTATCAACAAATACGTGATGGATACGCACGGATCAGGCCGGACTTCATACGATCCTTCGACTGACTACGGGATGGGCTATGCTCCTAAACCATACGATGCTGCAGCAATGATAGATATAAACAAACCCGGAGTATTTCGTCCAACTCCTCCTAGCAGCGTAACAGACTCTGCACGAATGGCTGGAATTAATGTCGGACCAAAGACTAGCAGCCTCATTTCACTTGACGATAGAATAAGAAGCGCGGGCCAACGCTATAGGGACAGCGGCCAAAAGGCAGCAGACGAAGCGCGTAGTCAAGAAGAGTTCCAGCCCGTTTACCTGACAGATCAGGTACGTAGAGAAGAACAAGCCCTGCAACAAGACCCCGGCATGTTTGGGGATGACGATCCCTCACCAGCAGGTACGCCGACTGAATATTCAATGACTGCAGAAGAAGTACAAAACTATGCTGATTCTTATGCTGATGTAAAGGATTATAGTTACTTTAAACAGGGTGGCCGTGTTGGCTTGCAGATGGGTGGCGCACCCGGCGCACCAGCAGGCTTCGTAGAGCGTCCGCCATCACAGGTATCCGAAGCGGCTACTGTGGCTGACGACAAACCTATGAGCGTCCCAGAGGGCACGTTTGTCATCAACGCTGCAGCCGTCGAAATAGCCGGTGAAGCAGACATAGCCAAGATGCTCAACAAGGCATACGAAAACTATCGCGTTCGTGGTGGCAAGGAAGTCATGGGACGTACACCGTCTAAGGAAGAAATCGACGTAGCCGTATCTCGCGGGGAAGTCATCATACCTCCACACATCGCCAAGATCATTGGCTATGACCGCCTCGAAAAGATCAACAATCGCGGCAAAAAAGAAACATCGAAACGTATCGAAGAAAACGGTCAACGCCCAGCGGGTGCTGCAGGAGGTGGATTCCTCACCAGAAAAAAGTTAGCAAACGGGGGTGAGATAGATTACGAGGATCGCATCATTGCGGATGAAGTTCGCCGTAAGATGAAAGAAATGCTCGGTAGTCTTCCCGATGATGTAACTGTCACTTCTGAATACTACGAAGATCAGCCTGTCGCAAGAATGGCAGGTAGACTGTACGCAGGAAAAACGGTATCTGACTATCATCAAGCTCTTGCGGATGTTGCAGGCATGACTCCTTTAACAGGAAAATTTAAAGCAAATCCTCGTACTAAAAAAATAAACGTACCGCAAACTCCAACGCTATTTAATCTTTTTGCGATGGCCGAAGAGATTGCCCACCTAGATCACCTAGATAAAAGACGCACAAATCCCTATCCTGACCCGGAAGCTCTCGGCTCATTCTTCAATCCATCCGCACAGATGAATAAAGAGTATAGCCAGTATGACAGAAAACTCGGAGCAGAAAAGTCCTTCAATCCGTACGAAGCGTTTGAGAAGGAAGAGCGGTATAGAGAAGAGATGAGAGCAAAAGCTATCGCGTACGAGACTGTGCAAGGCATGTTACCTAAAAGTAAAAAGACAGCAGATTTTACAAAATTAGGCTATCAAGAGAGTTTTGCTAAGTACGTGTACGACAACGCACCCCCTGTAATTAGAACAGGTCTTTTTGAGAAGTATCCTGAACTACAGCAATTTGTAGATGATAAGGATCGCTTTGTATCCAAAAGAACACCGGTAATTAACGCGGGTGTGAAAGAGTATAATAGAAGAGCTAGAGAAATAGAAGCTCAACGTAAAAAATAAAATTTAAGGAATTCGCTGGCTACCCGCTAACAACGGCCCCAGCACAACCGGAGCGGCTACCTACACGCCAAAGTAGCCCCGCTATCAAGAGGTAATAAAATGGCAAAAGCAAGAGGCCACCGTGCCAACAAACCTAACGACTCATTCGGAACAATCAACAATGACTCGTTATATCGTGGAAAGCACCGTGAAGATGTCTACAAGGATGACGACGAAGACAACGAAACGGAAGAGACTGTAGAAGCACAAGAAGCGGACCCCGAAGAGGCTACTCCGCAACAAGCAAACAGTTTCGTAGAACAAAAGCAAGAAGCGGAACACGACTACAAGAAACGATACGACGATCTCAAGCGTCACTACGATACAAAGGTAAACGAATTTAAGCAGGAAATCGCGGAGTTAAAAACGGTTATGCAATCTCCTCAAGCACAGATGCCACAGGGGGTAGCAATGCCAAAGACTCCAGAAGAACTGCAAGCATTCAAAGATCAGTATCCAGAGGTGTTCGAAGTCGTACAGACCGTTTCATCCTATCAGGCTGAATCACAAGTTGCCGAACTCCGTGAGGAACTAGGTACGATCAAAGAGCGTGAAAAGGAACTCGAAAAGCAGAAGGCTTACCAGCAACTGCTCAATCATCACTCAGACTTCGACGAGATCAAGTCAGATGAAAAGTTTCTTTCGTGGCTCGAAGAACAGCCTGAGTCAATCTCAGATGGCATCTACAAAAACAATACGGATGCTAAATGGGCGGCACGGGTCATAGACCTCTACAAGGCCGATACTGGTGTACCGGCAAAAAAGAAGAAGACCACAAAACCTTCTGCGGCAGACGCAGTTACTAAGACCTCCGCGAGAGAAGTAGCAACTGCAAAAGTAGACGGTAAAATGTGGAAGGCTTCCGAAATCCGTAGTCTCAAGCCGTGGGAGTTCGAGAAACTCGAAGACGAACTCGACTCTGCGCGTCGAGAGGGACGGATCGACCCTAACAACTAACCTTAACCTCAAAAGAAGGAAGGAAAGAACCAATGGCATTTGGTACTGCTGCAGGTTACGCAAACCTGCCTTCCGGTAACTTTGCACCGGAAATTTTCAGCCAGAAGGTTCTCAAGTTCTTCCGTCGTGCTTCGGTTGTAGAAGACATTACAAATACCGACTACGCGGGCGAAATTGAAAACTTCGGCGACACGGTTCGCATTATTAAAGAACCAACAGTCACTGTCTCATCGTATACACGGGGTTCCGTTGTAAACGCGCAAGACTTGGCTGACGATCAAATCACGATGGTCGTTGACAATGCAAACGCTTTTGCATTCAAGATCGACGACATCGAAGAGCGGCACTCGCACGTAAACTTCGAAGCACTTGCCACCTCATCCGGTGCATTTGCCTTGAAGCGTAAGTACGACGCGAACGTCCTGCAAGCTATCTCCGATGGCGCAGGCATCGCAGCTTCTGCTGTATCTGGCACAACACTGACTACTACTGCTGGTGCTACTACTCTTGGTACTGCAGACGCACCTATCAACATTGAGACAGACGACGCAGGCATCAACCTAATGCTTGCAATGGCCCGTCTCCTTGACGATGAGTCAGTGCCAGAAGAAAACCGCTGGTTTGTTGCACCTCCAATTTTCTACGAGAAGTGTTTTCAAGCTGGAAATAAACTTGCTGAAGTGCAGGTTACCGGTGACGCTACTTCACCACTTCGCAACGGTCTTGCAGTTCCGGGTACCCTCGCTGGTTTCCGCTGTTACAAGTCTACTGCGCTTAACAGCACAGGCGGCACAGACCAAGTTACTTTGACAGACGCATCTGCAACCCTCGCAACTGATGGTTCTGAGAATGTTGTTCTTGCAGGTCACATGTCATCCACCGCTACTGCTTCGCATATTGCGAAGACAGAAGTGGTTCGTTCAACTGAGTCGTTCTCTGACGTTATTCGTGGTCTTCACGTTTTTGGTCGCAAAGTATTGCGCCCAGAAGCTGTCGTTCGCGGCGTCGTTGACTTCGCGTAAGGGAGGGTTAAGTAAATGACCGATTATGATCATACCATTCCCGGCGGCGGCACTGTCGGACATCCCGGCAATGTTCCCCGGCCTTACATGGTCCAGTCTCGCATTTTCGATGCTGCTGACCAGAACCTGTCAGCTAACGATGTCGTCAAGATGATCGATGTTCCGGACAATACAATGGTTATTGGCGGATGTATCGACGTTCTTGAAGCAGGCGGTTCAGGCTTGACCTACGATGTGGGTCTTAGCACTGATATCGACGCTTTTGCTGATGGTGTTGACGGAAACGCTGACGCTATCTACCAGTTTAACCTCAAGGCTGCAGGCATCAATACTGTTATTGCTGCTGACGCCATTCAGGTTAAGGCACTGGGTGCAGGTGTAACTGCAGGACGCTTCCGCGTTATCGCCATCCTGTGCGATATCGGAACAGGTCCGACACAGACTGCTTCCGTAACTACGGGCACATAATACTTTTGGGGGCAGGGCAACTTGCCCCCTTTACTCTTTACTCAATTTATGTTATAAGCAATAACCTTTGCGGGGAATACACCTATGGCACGTAAAGCACCACCCAAGCCCAAGAA
>Ga0208919_1001175_pt1 | contig 15501 bp, 20 predicted proteins | sample 4_EtaG_FD_184076 | JGI IMG/M metagenome (GOLD analysis project Ga0208919, IMG submission 184076) | Marine viral communities from the Subarctic Pacific Ocean - 4_ETSP_OMZ_AT15127 metaG (SPAdes) (version 3) | ecosystem: Environmental > Aquatic > Marine > Oceanic | place: Pacific Ocean | collected...
GTAGAGTATTATAGGGAATACGATGAGCAAGGGGAGTAAACGTAGACCAGAAAAAGGTAACCAATACCAAGATAACTGGGAAAAAATATTCGGGAAGAAAGATGCCAAAAACAGTACCAAAGTTCAAAGAACCGCTAATCTTCGGGTATTACATTCACGCTAGACCTGATTTAGGCGAGATTAAATGGCAATGGGCGGATCAACGTAAACAGTTTTGGGAAGATTGGATTCCTAAAGATAAAGATTTAATTATTCATACCAAACTATCCGCGGACCACGAACAGTTGTTCAGGGATGCGTTTTGGGCGGATATGGAAGATGAAATACGGAATACGAAAGATAGTCTAAATTTTAAAGCTAGGCAGCGACGGGCTAAGAAAAAAGCTACCGCGAACCAAGGATCCCACCCTTCACCCTAACTACTTTACTTATTCGTAAAACATAACATTTTACATTTTGTCGTTAGTTAGCTTATACTTCGATGATGGCTGATCTTGATCGTATAACCGAATTGCTTTTATCAGACGAAGAAATGCCTGACGTTTATTATTCTATTTTAGAAAATGCGTCAGATACCGAACCCACCTTAGATCCATTACGTGAAATGATAGCTAATCAAAAAGCTCAAGACGATTTTTTGATGATGATGGCGGGAGGTCCTGGTAAAATACCCGCTAGAAGTGCAATCAACGTTGGGATGCAAAGATTTATGTTACCTGCAAACGAGATAAGAAAAACAGGTCTTACACGATCAGGAGCACCAAAACTTACAGGCGAAGCTTTAAAACGACAAGAGATGATTAACGACGCATCACGATTTATTATTCCGCCTTTAACTCAAACAGGAAAAAACGTAGCTAACCCTGCTCCTACGTTAGCTACTATGTATCAAACAGCGTTAAATCAAATACGAAAAGCTGAAGATTTAATAAGAGATACTATTGGTATGAAAAACCCAGCAGGGCAACTAAAACAAGCCGATGCAATGAAAGCCGCAGCATTAAAAGAAATCGAAAGAATAAGAAAAGCAGGGGGCGGTAAACTGCCTGATTTAATGCCTGATAAACTAACAACCGAACAAATACAAAAAGCAATGTTAGACGAAGGATTAGGAAGTTTAACGAAAGATAAAATGGGCAGAATGGTTTTCGGTCCTCTTACTGATATAGGAAAAAAGTTAAGTAACGGAGGTCCAACAGGAGACTTAGTAGAAGTACTAGGAGTTGACGCTTTAGAGTTTCCTGAAGAACTTATAGAGTATTTACCTCCTGATTCTGAAATGTCTATGAAAGTAGGGGATAAATATTATTCTCGTCCTGAAGATTACGATGCTTTAGTTGCTGAAGCTGAATTAGAACAATTTTCTCAAAGCCAAGGGCGTAATGATCCTGATGTAAAATTTGGTAATAACCCTCAATTTGATAAAAAAGCCAATATTAGTGGAACGGGGATAGAAGAAGCAGGTAGAAACTTAGAATATTATCCTGACGGAAGTTTTGCTCAAGAACCCAATATTTACAGATATGAGTACGATGAAACAGGTAAATTACTGCGGAATGAAAATTATTTAATAGGTGAACAGTCTCCAACTATGGCTTATTATGATGAAAATACAGACACTATTGTTATGCCTGGAGAGTACAGTATTGATGCATTTCCTGAAGGGTATAATAAAACAGCAGAATCACATGAGATGATGCATAGACCTTTGCCTGGAAACTTTTCTGATGAAATAAGTGCAGGAAACGAACATTTATATATAGCTGATAAAACAAATGATCCAGAACATTTTGAAAGATATAGGTTAGAATATTACCCAGATATGCCTAAACCTCTTTTTGATTTATATTATGAAAACGTAATAAAACGTCATTACGATAATAAATTTGAATGACATCTAACGCAGATAAGTTAGCAGCTTTACGGGAAATAGACGTTTCCCATTTATCTAAAGCAGAAGCTAAAGAATTTACGATTCTTTTAGAAGAACTAGAAAAACGTGAATTCCAAGAAAAAGCCACCAGCACTTTTATGGATTTTGTTAAATCTATATGGCAAGAATTTATTAACGGTGATCATCACGTTAAAATGGCGAAAGCTTTTGATGATATCGCTACAGGTAAACTTAAACGTTTAATTATTAATATGCCGCCTAGACATACAAAGTCTGAGTTTGCATCACATTTGTTTCCTGCGTACCTATTAGGTAAAAATCCTAAACTAAAAATTATAGAAGCAACCCATACTGCTGACCTTGCGGTTAATTTCGGACGTAAAGTTAGGGATTTAATTGACGGAGAAGAATACGCGGCTTTATTTCCTGAAACAGAACTAAAAGCAGATAGTCGTTCTGCAGGTAAATGGTTAACAAACAAAGGCGGTGAATATTACGCGGCAGGTATTGGCGGTGCATTAGCAGGAAGGGGTGCGGATTTGTTTATTATTGACGATCCACATTCCGAACAAGATGCTATGTCTGATAAAGCCATGGAAGAAGCTTACGAATGGTTTATGGCAGGTCCACGACAAAGGTTACAGCCTGGAGGTGCAATCGTTATTGTGATGACCCGTTGGAATAAAAAAGATCTTACAGGACGATTAATTAAGAAAATGGCACAAGATCCTGGAGCAGACCAATGGGAAGTTATTGAGTTCCCTGCAATACTACCAAGCGGTAAACCGTTATGGGATAATTTTTGGAAATTAGAAGAATTAGAAAGTATAAAAGCATCGGTTAGTCCAGGAAAATGGGCGGCTCAATATATGCAACGACCTACAGGGGAAGGTATTTCGATTATACCTAAAGAATGGTTTATGATTTGGGACGCAGAAAAACCACCTAAATGCGATTATTTGATACAAAGTTTTGATACCGCGTTTTTAAAATCAGAAAGAGCTGACTATACTGCTATTACAACGTGGGGAGTTTTTTATCCTGAAGGTAAAATAGGAGAAGAACATTATCACGGAGATGAAGCTCATTTAATTTTGATTGATTGTATAAAAGAACGTTACGATTTTCCCGAATTAAAAGCTGAAGCGTTACGTTTGTATGAATATTGGCAACCCGATACAATTATTATTGAAGCAAAAGCTAGTGGTTTGCCGCTGGTGCAAGAATTACGTAGAATCGGTATTCCTGTAAATACTTTTTCTCCTGGAAAAGGGCAAGATAAAATAGCTAGGCTAAATTCTGTATCCCCTATTTTCCAAGATGGACGTGTTTGGATTCCAGATAACCGTTGGGGTGAAGAACTTATGGATGAAGTTTCTGATTTCCCGAACGGAGAGAACGATGACTTAGTAGATGCGACGACTTTAGCGTTAGCTAGGTTCAGGGAAGGCGGGTTTTTGACACTTTCGAGTGATTATTTTGAAGAGGAAGAACCCTATCAAGGCGAAAGGGTTTATTATTGAGGAAAATCATACTATGATGTATTACCATGGCTATTGAAAAACAACCAATTCCTATGCGTTCTAGTTCTGAAGACCCAATCGAACTAGAATTAGTACAGCAACCCGACGAAGAAACTGAGCTTTTCGTTCAGCCTGACGGTTCTATTGTGCGTGGCAGCGATATGGAAGAAGAAACACCATCTAAGTTTGGCGAAAACTTAGCAGAAATTTTAGACGACCGTGAATTAAACACTATTGCCGCAGAATTAGTTTCATCTTACGAAGAAGATTTAGATTCTAGAGACGATTGGTTTCAAACTTATAGCGAAGGTTTAGAATTATTAGGCATTAGTTCTGATTCTAGGTCACAACCTTTCGTTGGAGCTTCAGGAGTGCATCATCCGATCCTTGCTGAAGCAGTAACACAGTTTCAAGCACAAGCTTATAAAGAAATGTTACCCGCAGGGGGACCCGTAGATACAGAAGTTTTAGGAATTACCGATAATGCTAAGATGGAAAAAGCAAATCGTGTAAAAAACTTCATGAATTACCAAATTACGTACAAAATGGAAGAATATGACCCAGAAATGGATCAATTATTGTTTTATTTGCCGCTTTCTGGTTCCGCTTTCAAAAAAGTTTACTACGATCCTGCATTAGGACGTGCAGTTGCACGTTTTGTTAAGTCAGAACACCTTGTTGTTCCGTATTACGCAGTAGATTTACTTACCGCACCAAGAATTACCCACGTAATTCATATGAACGAGAATGAATTACGTAAATTACAGCTTTCTGGGTTCTATAAAGACACCGATATGATGTCTCCGACCAGTAATCCTGATTTAACCGAAGTAGATGATAAAATTGACGAACTTCAAGGCTTAACTAGAACGATAAGCGACGAAGAATTTACGTTATTAGAAATGCACGTTAATTTAGACCTTGAAGGCTTCGAAGACGTAGACGCTAACGGTGAAGAAACTGGATTAGCGTTACCTTATATCGTTACCATTTGTAAAGATAATAATAAAGTACTATCGATTAGACCTAATTACGATCAAAACGATCCTATGCGTAAAAAGATTGAATATTTTACCCATTATAAGTTTCTTCCAGGATTAGGTTTTTATGGTTTTGGTTTAATTCATATGATGGGCGGATTAACTAAATCAGTTACTTCTATTTTACGACAGTTGATTGATGCAGGTACGCTTTCTAATTTACCCGCAGGATTTAAATCACGAGGACTAAATATTCAGCGTCATGATGATCCGTTACAACCTGGAGAGTGGCGTGATGTCGATGCTCCTGGAGGTCGACTACAAGATGCGTTTTTACCGCTACCTTATAAAGAACCAAGCGGTACATTAACTACCTTACTAGGTGCTTTAGTTGATTCAGGTAAAAGATTCGCAGCAACCGTAGAAGATCCAACAGGCGACGGTAATTCCGAAGCTCCTGTAGGTACAACTGTAGCATTAATGGAAAAAGGACAACGAGTGATGTCCGCAATCCATAAAAGATTGCATTATGCACAAAGATGTGAGTTTAAAATACTAAAAAGAGTATTTGGTGAGTTTTTACCTCCTGAATACCCTTATCAAGTACAAGGGGCTTCAGAAAACGTATTTAAACAAGATTTCGACGGTTCTGTAGACGTTATACCTGTTTCTGACCCTAATATTTTTAGTATGACACAAAGAATTACATTAGCTCAGACACAATTACAAATGGCACAAGCCGCACCTGAATTACATGATTTACGTGAGTCTTATCGTAAAATGTATTTAGCGTTGAACATAAAAGATATTGATGCATTACTTCCACCTGAACAAGAAGTACCTGCACGTGATCCTATTAGTGAACAACAAGCAGTTTTAACAGGAACACCTATTAGAGCTTACGAGTTTCAAAACCACGAAGCTTATATAGCAGCACATAGTGCGTTTATGCAAAATCCGATGGTCCAACAAAATCTAGTAGCTTCACAAGCAATAGGAGCGAATATACAAGAACACCAAGCGATGTTATATAAATTACAAATAGAACAAGCGATGGGGCAACCGTTACCAGAAATACAAGCAGGACAAATGCCGCCTGAAATGATGAATGAGATTGCATTAATGGCACAAGCGGCAACACAACAAGTTACAGGTCAAGCACAGGCGATGGCAGCAGCAATGCAAACACCCGATCCACAAAGACAGATGTTCGAACAACAACTACAGCTTGAAAGAGAGCAGTTGATGCAAAAAGAAGGCGACGATCAAAGAGATGCACAACTAGCCGCAATGAAAGCTGAACTAGACGCACAAATTAAACGTGAGAAGATCGAAGCTGATTTACGTGTACAAGATACTAAAGCCGCAATAGAATTGCAAGAACTAGAGCAAAGAGCTAAAGTTGATGCAGAAAAGAACTATACGGAATTAGTTAAAACAGTTCGAGAAACTCGAAAACAAAACGGAGAAAAATAATGCGAGATTATTACGATAACGATAAATATCCTTCACCATCACCTAAGAAAACAAAGGCGTCTCCTAGTTTTCCTAGCGTAGAGGATACAACAAAAACACAATCTGTTCAAGCAGGTGAATGCTTAGACAAACCTGAAGAAGCTAAAGTAAAAGCGGCTTATGGACAGACAAAAGGACTTCTTTGGTATCGTTCTATTAAATAATTAATGGACTATATCTTAGCAACGGAGCATTTGCTTCGTAAATATCGTGAGAGGAAAGAAGCTCTCATGCAAACATTGGCTTCTGGAAGTGTTGAGAATTTTGAACAATACCAAAGGATAGTCGGTGAAATAGCAGGTTTGAGTTTTTCTGAACAGGAAATTCAAACTTTACATTCTAATATGGAGGATGCAAATGACTAATAATGTCGAAACAACAACTGTTCCAGATAGAGTAGATAATTTTGGTAGTAATGGGGCTAAAGCAGAAGAAGCAATAGAACCAACAATTACTCCTGAAAATATAGACTCTCATGCAAGTTCTTTACCACGTCCAACAGGGTATAGAATTTTAATATTACCTTTTACACAATCTTCAGTAACAAAAGGTGGAATTCATTTAGCAAAACAAACCGTTGATAAGGAAAGGTTAGCAACTGTTGTTGGTTATGTAGTAGCTACAGGACCTGATGCTTATAGTGACCCACATAAGTTTCCTGAAGGAGCTTGGTGTAAAGAAGGTGATTGGGTTATCTTCGGTCGATATGCTGGAGCTCGTTTTCAAATAGAAGGTGGCGATATGCGTCTTTTAAATGATGACGAAATTTTAGCTTGTATCGATGACCCAGAAGCAATTTTATCATAACAAACTTGAGGAGGACTCATGCAAAATAACGAAGCCGAAAAAATAGAATTAGAATTACCCGAAGGGGAAGTTGATATACACGCAGCAGACGTAGACGATTCGATTAAAGACGAAGTAGTCGAAGAAGCTGTTGTAGAAGAAGTAAAAGATGAATTAGATACTATTTCTGATTCAGTGCAAAAACGTATCGATAAGTTAACTTATAAGATGCGAGAAGCAGAAAGACAGCGAGATGAAGCTGTTAATTACGCTCAAAGTGTTAATCAAACAGCGACTAGTTTAAAAGAAAAATTAAAAAATTCTGATACTTCGCTTTTCAAAGAGTACGATAACAGGGTACAATCTGAAATTGAAGGAGCAAAAAGACTTTTAAAAGATGCACAAGAAGCGGGGGATAGTGAAGCAGTGGTTGAAGCAACTACGGTTCTTTCTCGTGCTACCGCTGAAGCAGAAAATCTTAGAAGGCTACAAGCTCAACAACAAGTTAGGGCAAAAGCAAAACCAGAGGAAGTTCCTGTGGAGGCTTATCAACCTACCTTACAGCCAGAACAAGCTCCAGGACCAGATCCTAAAGCTGAAGCATGGGCTGAAAAGAATGAATGGTTTGGAGATGACCAAGCAATGACATTTGCAGCATTTGGAATACATAAAGAATTAGTAGAAGAAGGTGTTGATCCGACTTCTGATTCTTACTATTCTGAAGTTGATAAACGTATGGCTGAAAATTTCCCACACAAGTTTTCTAACGAGCAATCTGCCCCCGTGCAACAGGTTGCTGCTTCTAGCCGAGGGGCTAGTGGTAAAAAATCATCACGCAAAATTAAGTTGACACCTAGTCAAGTAGCAATAGCTAAAAGACTAAATGTGCCACTAGAAGAATATGCTAGACATATTGAAGGAGTATAAAATGACCGAAGAAAATAAAACAGAAGTCAATACTGATCGTAACTCACGATCTGCAGAGACACGAGCCTCTCAAACTCGCAGAAAGCCTTGGGCTCCCCCGTCTATGTTAGACGCACCCGAAGCTCCTCCTGGATATCAATTTAGGTGGATTCGTGAAGCTACTCGAGGAATCGATGATAAATCTAATATGTCTAAACGTATTAGAGAGGGATATGAACCTGTGAGAGCAGAAGACTATCCTGATTTCGAAGCCCCAACTATTGATAGTGGTAGCAACACTGGAGTAATTGGAGTCGGAGGATTAATACTTGCTAAAGTTCCAGTCGAAACCGCAGACGAGCGTAATGCTTATTTTAAAGATCAAGCAGATACCGCAATGCAAGGTGTAGATCAAAACTTTATGCGAGAAAGTGATGCTAGAATGCCTATTAAGGATAGTGATATCCAAAGGACTTCTAAAGTCGCCTTCGGTAGTAAGCCTACCGATGCAAAGTAATTAATAATAACAATGTATATAGACAAAGGAGAAAACAATGGCTAATACAAATAAACCAGATGGTTTTACTCCCGCATATCATATGTACGGAGGTGTTATTCGTCCTGCCAAAATGAGAATCGCAAGTGCAACTAACGCATCAATCTTTTCAGGTGATGTTGTTAATTTATCTAGTGGTTATGTCATCCAAGGCACAGCGACAGGCACACCCGTAGGTGTATTTTACGGAGTATACTATACAGCTACTGACGGCACCCCGACTTTCTCGAAAGTTTGGACTGCTGACACAGCTACCCAAGGCGGAGCAGATGCAGAAGCTCTCGTTTATAACGATCCTGGGATTGTTTACGAGGCTCAATTTACAGCTGGAACACCAGCAGTAAGTTTTATCGGCTCTAAATATACTCTTTCTACGACTGCAGGTTCAACATTGAACGGTAGATCAAAGGAAGGGGCAACCGCAACAACCTCAAGTGGTGTAGCGTTATGTGTAGGATTCGCCTCGCAACCAAGCAACGAAATCGGTGCTTATGCGAGAGGGTTATTCACATTCCCTACTAACACTTTTGCTGTTTAATTCTAAGGAGATAAATAATGGCGATTAACAGAGCACAACTAGTCAAAGAACTAGTTCCTGGACTCCATGCTCTCTTTGGATTAGAGTATGAGAGATATAATAACGAACACGAAGACATCTTCGATACTGAGAACTCCGAAAGGGCTTTTGAGGAAGAAGTAATGTTAAGTGGGTTTGGTGAAGCACCGACTAAAGGAGAAGGAGCCGCAGTCATTTATGACACAGCTCAAGAATCCTGGACATCTCGTTTCACGCATGAAACTATCGCACTAGCGTTTGCGTTAACAGAAGAAGCAATCGAAGATAACCTCTACGACACACTTTCTTCACGTTACACAAGAGCACTAGCACGTTCGATGCAACAAACTAAGCAAGTTAAAGCAGCTAATGTTTTAAACAATGCTTTTAGTTCATCTTACGTTGGCGGTGATGGAAAAGAGCTTTGTGCTACAGACCATCCAACTGTTGCGAACGTTGATTTAAGTAATGAGCTGTCTACAGCTGCTGACCTTAATGAAACTTCTCTAGAGCAATCATTGATTGATATCGCTGGATTTAAGGATGAAAGAAACCTTAAAGTGAATGCACAAGCAAGGAAATTAATTATTCCACCTGCTTTGCAATTCGTAGCGGATAGATTGATGGAAACTCCAGGAAGAGTTGGTACTTCAGATAACGATATTAATGCAATTAGAAATATGGGAATGGTCTCAGAAGGCTACGTTGTAAATCATTATCTAACAGATACTGACGCTTTCTTCATCAAAACTGATGTTCCTAACGGGTTAAAACACTTCGTTAGAACTCCTGTATCTACTAGTATGGAAGGCGACTTCGAAACTGGTAACGTAAGATACAAGGCGAGAGAACGTTACAGCTTTGGTTGGAGTGACTGGAGAGGTATCTTCGGTTCACCAGGAGCCTAATTCATTAACGTGAATTCATTAAAGGGGAACTTCGGTTCCCCTTTTCTTTTTGTAGGCATTCATATACAATCAAAAGACTAGGATATATTAACCTGTTCTACAGACTGACCTAGCAGACAAGCCGAGACAGTAGAACTTATTTCCACGGAGGAAATTATGGCAAAATCAACCTTTTCGGGTCCTGTACAATCATTAGCAGGATTTATATCAGCAGGTAACGCTAACGTTGTTAGTTTAACTGCAGACACATCCCTGACAGTGGCTTCCCACGCAGGAAAAATAATAACTTGTAATGACGCAGACGGTAAGTTTACTTTACCTACTATCGTTGCTACTGCTCCAGGAAGAGACGATGATCCTAATCAAACAAATAATTTAGGTGCATCATTCTTTTTCGTAGTAGAGACTGCTGCAACTGATATGGACATCTTAACAGATGGTACAGATAAGTTTGTAGGTGGACTTTACACTGGTGTAACAGACGCAACAGGTAAAACTTTTATTTCTGGTGCATCTAACGATGTTATCACTATGAATGGTTCTACTAAAGGTGGACTTGCAGGTAGTATCGTTAAAGTTACTGCTATGGCAAGTGCTAAATACGCAGTAGAGGGAATTATTTTAGGGTCAGGAACTTTAGTTACACCATTTGCTGACGCTTAATCTTAATATAGGAGATTAATATGAGTTCATCAGATGTAAAAGCGACCGTAGCTTTAGCTGCAACAGGACAATTACAAGGATTTATTGGTTCTGGTGCGGGTACTGCTACTAATTTAGGTCCAATAAGAATTCAATCTGTTCAAGCACAAGCTAGTGCCGCAGATGGTTCTATAAAAATCTATGACGGAACGGGTGCAAGTGGGACTAAGTTACTTATTGAGTTTAAGTTCGGTTCAGCAGCAAATGAGTCTTTTGACCATTATTTGCCTAATGACGGAGTAAAATTTGATACAGGAGCTTATGTTGTGTTGGCTAACTGCGACTTTTTTGTAGCATACTACAACTAACATGGCAACCTCGGGAACTCGTGCATTTAGTTTAGATGTAGCGACCGCAATCGAAGAGGCGTACGAACTTGCAGGATTAGAAGCTCGTACGTCTTATGATGCTGTTACAGCACGTCGTTCTATGAATATAATGTTTGCCGACTGGTCAAACAGAGGTATTCAAATGTGGGAAGTAACTAAAGTAGAGTTAACTCTTACAGAAGGTACTAATGAATATACGATTAATTCGTATGATATTGATGTTTTAGACGCTTACGTAGAAAGAACAGTAAGTGGTATTGTAACTGATTACCCTTTAGACAGAATAGATCGAAACGAGTATATAAGTATTCCTAACAAAGCTACTAAAGCACGTTCTACAGAATTTTGGTTAGAACGTAAAACGTCTCCTGTTATTCATCTTTATCCAACGCCCGAGAATTCAACGGACAAACTCATTTACTATGTATGGCGTACTATAGAGGATGCTGCGGCTTCTCTTAACGATGTAGATATACCTACACGATTTATGCCTTGCTTAGTATCGGGACTAGCTTATTATCTGTGTATAAAGAAAAATGTTCAGAAACTTCCTGTCATACAGGATTTATATGAAAGAGATTTAGCTAACGCTTTACGTTATGACGAAGACCGTTCTAATATTAGATTAGTTCCTAAACAAGAGTATATCTAATGGCTTATGCTTCAGGAAAATATGCTTACTTTATCTGCGATACTTGCGGATTTAGATACCCATATAAAGAAGCAAGAGGAACTTGGGAAAACAATAGAGTTTGTCATGAGTGTTACGAACCTAAACATCCACAACTAGACCCACCAAGTATAGGAGCAGACGCAGAACTTCTTTGGAGACCTAGACCTGACGTTCCATTACCTCAAGCAGGTTTGGGTGTTGTTACTACAATAGATCCTTCAACAGCAGTTATAAATAGTACAACAAGCCCTAGTGGAACTAGAACAATGACTGTTACAGATGATCCTATAGGTAGTGTGTTTGAAGGAGAGTTTGGAACAGGTGAAGTAGGTACTTTAGAAGCAGGTGGAGACTAATGGCAGGATTTACATACGCAACATTAAAAACAGCAATACAAGATTATTTAGATAATACAGAAACTACTTTTGTTAATAATTTAGATACGTTTATACAAACAACAGAGGAAAGAATTTTAAAAGGAGTACAACTTCCTGTTTTTCGTAAAAACGTTACAGGTAGAGCTACGCAAGGCAATACTTATTTAGCAACTCCTTCAGATTTCTTATCTCCTTTCAGTTTAGCTTTAATTGATAGTTCAGGTAATTATAGTTATTTATTATTAAAACACGTTTCCTGGATTAGAGACTACACCCCTTCAGCATCAACAGAAGGATTACCTTTATATTATTCTCAGTTTGATGATAATACTTTTTTACTAGCCCCTACACCTAACGCTACATTAGATTTCGAACTTCATTACAACTACAGACCAGCATCTTTAACAAGTATGCAATCAAGCGAACAAACTTGGCTTTCCGATAATGCTCCTAATGCTATGTTATACGGAGCTTTAGTAGAAGGTGCAGTGTTTATGAAAGAAGCTCCTGATACTATTATGCTATACGAACAAAAATTCCAAGAAGCTTTAGCCTTACTTAAAGTTCTTGGGGAATATAAAGACGTTAGAGATGAAGCTCGAAATGATCAACTTAAAATACAACCACAAGCATGAAAGAACTAGAGGGTAAAAACGTTGCGATCGTTGCTATGGGGCAAAGTCAACTAGATTTTCACCTTTCGCAAACACATAGTGTAGAGTTTGATGAGGTTTGGGCTATAAACGCAATGATTGGTGTTTTACCCGATATTGATAAAGCTTTTATATTAGACCCGATGAGTCGATTTTTAGATACTGATGATGCAGGAAATATGACTGCTATGATGAGAAAGAAATTACCTAAATGTAATTTTCCTATCTATACTTGTGAGTTAGACGATAGAGTCCCCGCGGCTATAGAATACCCCATAGAACTTGTTGTACATGATTTAGGTTGTTCTTATTTTAATAACACTATTCCATACGCTATAGCTTTTGCTTTATGGAGTAAGGTTGGTAAAATTTCATTATTTGGAATCGATTTTACTTATAAAAACAATATGCATTTTGCGGAAGCAGGTAGATCATGTACTGAGTTTTGGTTATCTAAATGTATTGATGCAGGAATGCAGATAGAAGTCGCTCCTAGATCAACTTTGTTAGATATGGATATTCCTTTACATGAAAAACTATACGGTTATCATAGACTTGATGATCCTAAGATTGTTTATCAAGATGGTAAAGATATGAATGTTTGTAAATTATCTGAAGTACAGATGGAACCAAAAAATAAACCTGTAGGGATTATTAATAGACATGATTTAAAAGAACTAAATCCCGTAGAGCCAAAAGAGTATTAATATGTTTTCTTTAAGATCAGATTTAAAAGTAGGCAATTTAGGAGTAACCACTACAGACAACAGAGGACTTAGTGTTGATGAAGTTTCTGAAATGGCGGTTAATAAAATAATTTCTGTGAGCGATACAGCTCCTGCACCCATAAGGGCACAAGCTCATGCATTTAGAGATGCGTGTAAAAAGATAATTAGCTATTATATGCAAGAGGCGATAAAAAACCATATGTGTACAATAGGTAATCAATTAGAACAGCAAGGTCATAAAGACTTAGCTAATATTATCAGGAGACTATAATGGCAATAACACAAGCAATGTGTACAAGCTTTAAAAAAGAACTATTAGAAGGAAAACATAATTTTCTCGCTTCTGGTGGCAATTCTTTCAAACTAGCGTTATACACAAGTTCAGCAACAATGACTGCGGCTACTACAGCATACAGCACAAGTCAAGAGGCATCAGGAACAAATTATACTGCAGGTGGTGCGGCATTAACCAATATTAATCCAACATCTTCAGGAACAACAGCGTTTACTGACTTTGCTGATTTAACTTTTGGTACAGCCACTGTTACAGCAAGAGGGTGTATGATCTATAATGATACACAATCAGGTGACCCCGCAGTTGCTGTGTTTGATTTTGGTGGAGATAAAACATCTACAGCAGGTAGTTTTACAATAACCTTCCCAACAGCAGACGCATCTAACGCAATTATTAGAATAGCCTAAGTTAACTTATGGCTAGTATCACTGGCTGGGGCAGAGGCACTTGGGGTCAAGGAACCTTTGGTGAACCTTTATCTGTTGCTCTTACAGGAGTTGCAGGTACTTCTGCGTTAGGTTCAGAAACAGTCACAGGTGATGCAAATATTACCGAGACAGGATTAGCAGGTACTTCTGCTTTAGGTTCTGTTACAGGTAAAGGTTCTGCAATAGTTGCGGAAACAGGTGTTGCTGCTACAGGAGCAGTAGGAACAGCAACTGCCACAGGAGTTGCTCTTACAGGAGTTACTGGTTTAGCAGGTACTTCTGCATTAGGTACTGAAACCGCTACAGGTACTGCAGAAGTAGTTATTAGTTCTGGTGTTGCAGGAACTGGTGCTATAGGCAGTGAAACTGTCACAGGTATTGCGAATGTAGCTCCTACTGGTTTAGCAGGTACTTCTGCATTAGGCAGTGTATCAACTATTGGTAATAACGTAATCGAAATCACAGGACTTAATGCAACGTCTGCAATAGGTTCTTTACAAACAAAAGCAGACGCTATCGTTTTCCCAACAACAGTTGCAGGAACAGGCGAAATAAATTTTGTTCTTATTTGGGGGGAGATAGTTCCAGGAGTAACTACCGACTGGTCGGTTATTTCTGATTCTCAATCACCTAACTGGCAAGAAGTTGCTTAACATTTTAACAAAAAAGATATACAATCAATAAAGCACGGAGATATAAAAGATGGCAAGTACATACGTAAACGATCTAAGACTCAATGAGATGGCTACTGGTGATGGTAGTGGAACGTGGGGCGAAACAACCAATACAAATTTAGAATTAATAGCAGAAGCGTTTAGTTATGGCACAGAAGCCATTACCACTAACGCTGATACTCATTCAACAGTTATAGCAGACGGAGCAACCGATCCAGGTCGTTCTATGTACCTAAAATATACAGGCACACTAGATTCAGCCTGTACAATTACCATCAGCCCTAATACTGTTTCTAAACTTTGGTTTATAGAAAACGCTACTACTGGCTCTCAAAATATTATTATTTCTTGTGGTTCTGGTGCAAACATTACCATTCCACCTGCCGATACTAAAGTCGTGTATTCAGACGGAGCAGGAAGTGGAGCAGCAGTTGTTGATGCTTTTGCCAGTCTTTCAGTCGTAGATTTAAAAGTACAAGACGATCTTACAGTCACAGACGATGCAACCATAGGTGGTACTCTAGGAGTAACAGGTATAGTTACACTTACTGACGATCTTATTATTGGCGATGGTAAAACTATTGGCTCTGCATCGGATGTAGATGCAATGACAATAGCATCTAATGGTCAAATAACACTTACTCAAACACTTATTGGAACTGCTTTAGATATTTCAGGCGATATAGATGTTGATGGAACAGCTAATCTTGATGTTGTAGACATAGATGGTGCTGTTGATATGGCATCTACTCTTACAGTTGGAGGTCAAGTCACTTTTGCAGATGGTTCAGCAGGAGCACCTAGTATTAGTAATACAGGCGATGTCAATGCAGGATTATTCTTTAGTGCAGCAGATGTGATGTCGTTTAGTGCAGGTGGTACTGCTCAGTTTACTATGGCAGATGGATCAATCTCTCCTGTTACAGACAACGATATTGACTTAGGTACAGCCAGTTTAAAATATAAAAGTTTTTTTGCAGGTCTTGTAGATTCTGAAAACTTTAAAGTAAATGGTGGA
>Ga0208919_1001178_pt1 | contig 15495 bp, 28 predicted proteins | sample 4_EtaG_FD_184076 | JGI IMG/M metagenome (GOLD analysis project Ga0208919, IMG submission 184076) | Marine viral communities from the Subarctic Pacific Ocean - 4_ETSP_OMZ_AT15127 metaG (SPAdes) (version 3) | ecosystem: Environmental > Aquatic > Marine > Oceanic | place: Pacific Ocean | collected...
TATTGTATTGGATAAAGTCCCTACTCAACGACTTAAAACAACTATTGCACTGTATATGCCCCCATCCGTATCAGTATCATATAATATAAAATATGGTGATCAAGAAATTGGTACTCTTGCGGCATTAGGATCAGCTGCTATAGATGCATTTAACGCTGGTTCGGGAACCTCAGATACATTAACAAAAATAACTGATGCTTTAACTGGTTCTACAGCAAAAGAAGGTTTGAAAAATATAGCAAATAAAGCACTAGATACTATTGCGCCTGGCGCTCTTGCTTTATCACAACTTCAAAGTGGAAGTGTTATTACTCCAAGAATGGAAATGATGTTTGAGGGTGTTGGTAGAAGAACTTTCAGTTATACATTTGTATTTTTACCTAAAAGTGTTCAAGAGGCACGAATAGTAGAAGAAATTATATATCACTTTAAATTTTATGCAATGCCAGCATATTCTAATCCAACCACCAGAAGAGAGATGGATATTCCAGGCACATTTGATATAAAATATATGTATAGAGAAAACGAAAATAGTTTTCTCAATAAAGTGTCAACGTGCTTTCTTCAAAATGTTCAAGTAGATTATGGTGCAGATCGTTTTACTGCATATGCACCAACATCATCAAAATTTGGTTCAGGCCCACCGCCACAGAAAAGTAAACTCACATTACAATTTAGCGAATTGGAAGTGTTGAGTCAAGACCACATAGCAGCAGGACATTAATAATGTATTTTGCAAACTTTCCTCTCATACCATATGATTCTGTAGGTAACGGTGATTTTAAACTTGTAACTAATCTAATGAAACGTGTTGCTCTTAGGTCAAAGGTAAGAACAAACGCACTACTGTATGATACATATGATGTTAAAGAGGGCGAAACACCAGAGATGTTGGCAGATAAACTCTATGGTGATTCTAATTTACACTGGATAATCATGTATGTAAATGGTATCACAGATAGGTATCATCAATGGCCATTGTCCACACCACAGTTTTTAGCTTTTGTTAATGATAAGTACAGTAATCCTGATGGTACACACCATTATGAAATAACACAAACTTCTGGTGATACCACAGTAACGATTGACATTGGTTCAGACAACACAAGTCATGGTGATGCTACACTCGTAACAAATTATGAATATGAGGTGAGCAGACAAGATACATTACGTAAAATACGTTTACTAGACTCTGCATATGTAGATCAGTTTGTAGAAGAGTTTGAAAACCTCATTGGTGCAAGTGTGCTATAATGGCTGATGAAATTAAGTCCGTAGGTGATTTTAGATTAGCAGAAGCAAGAATCATAACATCATCTGGAACAGAAATAAATTTAAAACAAAACATAGTTGGATTAAATCTTTTTGAAGATTGTCAACGAAATGCTATATCTGGAGAGGTTTTGATACAAGACTCTGGTGATTTTGTTGGTATTGCTCCAATCATTGGGCAGGAATACTTTTTACTAAAAATTCAAACTCCTTCTTTTAAAGAAGAGGGAGATATTATTGATTATACTAAAAATGTTTTTATTATAAATTCTGTAAAAAACAGAACTGAAGTTGGTAACAGTGTATCAATGTATCTATTAACCTTTACAACCTCAGAGTTAGTAAAGAATCAAAGAACAAGAGTTAATGAATCATTAAATGGAACGTACTCTGACATTGTTGAGGATATGTTAAACAGAGTTAATTGTCAAAAACAGATTTTTATAGAACCAACGAATGGTGTTAAGAGAATTGTTGCTCCAAACATATCTCCGTTTCATGTTATATCAATGGCACTAAAACAATCAACATCAAGTTTAAGTGATAACTTATCTCCAAGCTATATGTTCTATGAGACATTTAAGGGATATCATTTTAGAACTTTATCAAGTATGTACGCACAACCTGTTTCTCAAACATATACATCCTACGTGCCTGGCAGTCAGGTAGATAAAGGAATTGTTAACATTGAGACACAACTAGGTGCTGTCCTTGACTATGAAATTGTGGAGAATAGTAACAGTTTGTTTAACTTTACTACAGGTGTCTATGGTTCAAAACTTATAGTACATAATATCTATAGTAAAACATTTAACGAATACCAATATAATTATTTTGATCATTTTTCTAAAGAAAACCATATCACAAGCTATCACGATAAAAAACAATTTCCTATTTTTAGTGACGTAAGTATAGAGAAGGATGGTTCTAGAAGCTCTGATTTTGCAAGTAGAACATATCTATCATCAATTTCACAGGGTGAGACTGACACAAATAATACAACTGAAGATGGAACAGAACCATTTGCAGCCCCTGATCCACAGAACTCTATACAAGAAAGAACCTCTACAATGAATCAGTTAGACAAAGGACTTTTACTAAATATAGTTACACATGGTAATACTTCTGTTAATGCTGGAGATGTTGTGATACTTGATATACCTCACGTTGCTTCTGTTAAAACATCTGATAATCCTAAAAACGATAGGTTTTATCAAGGAGTTTTCCTTGTGAAGAGAATTAAACATGAATTTGATTTCGCAAGTAAAAAACACACATCATACATCACCCTCGTAAAAGACTCTCTAGCTAAAGAACTAGATGGGCCAAAAGACTTGTTTGAACCAAAACCAGAGAAAAAAGCTTCAGTATTTAAAAATAAAGAAACTTTTTATCCACAACTGTAAAGAAAGGAGAAATGTGTCAAAACAAAAATACCCAATAAAATTGATCTGAAACAGAAAGGAACGACAAAATGTCACTAAAAATGAAGAACAGAATTAAGAAGATGAACTTTCAAAAACAACAACGTAATCTCATAGAGGAACTTTCAGATGACGATAAATACATTATAGAGTTAGCAGGGTATAGAAAAGATACATTAAGAGGTAAATATGAAAACCTTCAACGATTTACAAGAGGGACTCAACGACCCCAATATATTTAAAGCGTTCTTTCTAGCTGGTGGCCCTGGCAGCGGTAAATCATTCGTTGTCAGGCAAACCACTGGTGGAACTGGATTACAGATAGTAAATTCAGATGATGCATTTGAGCGTTATCTGAAACAGGCTGGTCTTGAAATGGATATGAGGACAACACAAGCAGAGCGTGAAAAAGAAGAAAGAGATACAGAACGTAAACGTGCGAAGAGAGTAACAAAGGCTAGAATAGGTGATATTTCTAAAGGTAAAGGTGGTTATGTAGAAGGTAGATTAGGACTTATCATAGACGGCACTGGTAAGGACTACGATAAGATTGCAAAACAGTCTATTCAACTAAGGCAACTAGGTTATGATACGCATATGGTTTTTGTGAATACCTCTCTTGATGTTGCTCTAAAGCGTAATGCAAAACGTGAACGTAGTGTTTCAAATTCAGTTGCAACAAACTCATGGAGATCAGTACAATCCAACATAGGTAAATTCAGTCAACACTTCAGACAGAATTTTGTTGTGGTGGACAATAACGATGCAGACGCAACAGACCCCCAAGTTTTCAATGATGTATTCAAACAAATCAAAGGGCTCCTCAAGAAAAAAGTGAAGAGCCCTATCGCAAAACAGTGGGTCATGCAACAGATGAAAGACAGGGGCATCACAAAGGCCCCCAAGGGTTTCTAAACTCTCATATTCACTCTTTTCGGTTCATTCACACATTCAACGTGTTCTTTTCGAGACACAAGATTAAATATCAATTCGTATAGCATACATACTCTATAATACATATAGACTCCTTATCTGATTCTCTCCTAGTATACCACAAATAGATTAATTTAAAGTTAACGTGTATTTTTTTCTTGACAAATATTATTGTGCCTGATATACTAGTAATATAATCAAGAGAGAGATTCGTATGATATTTGTCGAAACAACTGGTGGTCTAAAGAGAGACAGAGAACTGGCTGAAAAAGTCATATGGTTCTGTATGGAAACACTCATGCCTCGTATGAAGAATCTTGGGGTTGAGTGTGAGATTACCAATAAGTTAGAAGATGGTGTTTTAGGTTATGCTTGGTGTGTTGAGGATAACAGAGATTGTGCTATTCAAATAGATAATCGTTTGAGTCGTGATGTGAGTAGAGATAAGTTCATCGAAACGGTCTGCCACGAAATGGTTCATGTCTGGCAGATTGCCACAAACCGCACAAAAGAGACTTATCGTAATGGACATAAACAGTTGTGGAAGTGCAAAGACGGTAAGTATCGCAACTACGGTAAAACCGCATATGAACGTCAGCCTTGGGAAACAGAGGCATATGCAATGGAAGGAAAACTTGCAGAATTATTCAAAAAATATGAAAAAAACTGTTGACAAACCTAATTTTATCCTGTATACTAGTAATATAATCAAGAGAGAGAGAAAGAAACATGATGAACCCAATTGATATCGTAGACATGGATTTTCACAAAGAAGTATCAGTGATTGAATTAGGAACAAAAATTATCGGTGATTTCGGTGGTTATACTGAACTCTATAATGGTGAAGTTGTTACAATTAGCACGTATGACACTGGCCCCTCGACTCCAGAAGTCAAGGTCAATTGGGACAATGGTTCTCATACTTGGATTTTGTTGAGTGAGATTAACGCCAACAAAGGAATTGGTTATTTTACGGAAGAAGGATATTATGCTCAATAAGAAAGAAGCACTGTTGAAGACGTTGGATGACGTAAAAAATCCTAAAGAGAAGGTTTCTGTCATTCATGCTGCCTTTGGTGATAAACCTCATTTGGTTGCATTTGTCGAAGTTAATAAAGAGTGGACTGACATGGAAAAGTTAGAATATACTTTCATGAAGACAAACACCATCAACGAAGCATGGTATGCTAGTGAAGATGTTCAATACATTGGCCCTAATCCTACTTGTCGTTCTACCAGTGTTGGTGATATGGTTCTAGTCGGAAAAACTAAGTACCTTTGTGAAGGTTCTGGATGGAGTAAAGTGTAATGATGAAAGCACTATTAATCGTGTCTGCCCTTAATGGTGGTCTGGGTACATATGAGGTAGAGATGCCGTCTATGGATGAGTGTCTTGAAGCAAGGATTGCTGTTATGGAACAGGATAAGAGTGCAAAAACTCTCTGTGTTCCAGCAGTTGCAGAGACAGCCAAGATGGAAAAATTCTTCTCTATTTTCATGGGAATTGTAACTCAAATGAAAGAATTAGAAAATGAAAGACTTAACGCTGAAGCGTATAGGTAGTGTAAGAAGTGCCTTAGATAAGTGTAAAAAGTCTACTTGGGCCTATCAATACTGGTCAAATGTCTTAGCATATATGATAAGGATGGGTGAACGAGAAGATAAGTTTACCTAAATAACAATATGGTCACACTAACAGACAAAGCGAAAAGCTATATGAAGAGTGTCATCATGAATGGTGACAAGGTATCTCTTGCCGTTAAGGGTGGTGGATGTTCTGGATTCCAATATGTTTGGGGTTTGATGACTGACCATCCAGACGTACAATGGTCTGATCCCATTGAGGAAGTTTTGGTGGTTGATCCATTGGCAGAGATGTATATTTTAGGAAGTGAAATTGATTATGTTACTGAGCTTGGAGGCTCATATCTTGCTGTAAAGAATCCGACTTCCACAAGTTCATGTGGTTGTGGCGAGAGCTTCGGCGTATAATGTATGGCATGGTTTATCATAGTTCTACTCACAATCAACAGTGGAGTTGCTTCTGAGGAAGTGCTGTCTAACTATAAATTCAAATCAGAATTATCTTGTAAAGAATTTGTCGTAAAAAATTATGACAAATTAAATGAACGTGTGAATAAAGACTATGACCAACATAAATCGACTCCCAATCTGTATCATTGCATTACTGGTGTGCCTTAATGGTTGTACTTTTTTAGGAGTTCCTTGGCAACTTTCAGCTGCAGGCACCGCTGGTGATCTTATCTCTGCTGAACACACTGGAAAAACACTATCGGAGAATGGTGCTTCTATAGCTCTTCAAAGAGATTGTAAGTGGGGTAGAGTAGCTCTAGGTTGGGCTCCATGTCTTACCAAGAAAGAACTTGTAGATAATTTAATTGACATGGACTGTAAAACGTATTCTTGGAATTTCCTAAATATTCCGTATTGTAAGGAGATTAAATAATGTTTGATAAGATAACTGTGCCGTATGATTCCGTTATGTTATATAATGTTGCAAAACTAAAAAATGATATAGACTTTGATGATGTAGAGTTTGCCATCGCTGAAATGTGTTCTCTCGTAAAAGAGACTTATTCAGATTTCATTGCTGGTCAAGTATTTCAGTACGAGGGGTTTATTTCAGAAGAGGGCACAGTAGGTGAGCATGGTAATGAAGGTAATCATATCGCAATAGTCACGTATTGGAAATCTTTTGAGTCCCATGAGAAGAGTCACAGAGATGATAAATTTAAAGAAGCATTTTCTAACTTAATGCAGTATTGTGATGATACTAAAGAATTAGGATACAAATTACTCTGGCAAGGAGAGAAGTAGATGCCCGCAAGAAAACACACACAATGGTTAGCAGAACCGACAATAGAATATGTAGACAGTCGTATTTACAGTGATTGGGGAATCTTTAACCAAGAGCAAGAGAAGATATTCAAGAAATGTTGGATACCCCTTTGTCACGAATCAGAGTTAGAAAATCATCTAGACTTTAGAGCATCTAGTATTGCTGGTTCTAAGGTGGCCATGATTCGAGACAAGGATAGAATCGTTGCGTTTGAACATAACTTTCAATCCATGCCTCCTAGTGGAAACTTGTCTTCAGATGGTGGTTATGATCACTGGAATTGTCCAGAACTACCATGTGAAGTTAAGTTTGGTGGAATGGTATGGGTTACACTAAATTCTAAACCAGTTCAAGATGTTGAAGGGTGGGCTGCTGGTGCGTTTGATGTTATTCGTTCATCACTTGATACAGAACCATTGGAAGTTTTTCACTACCACAAGGCGATTATCGACAGTAACTACAAACTTTGGCATGATACAAATAGTGAATTTTATCATGACTATATGCACTACTTCAATCGTGTTACAGGATTCAATGATGAGTATTTTTCTCGTAAGTGTACTGGGTTCGATAATGGTCATGTAAATGTGGGTAGTTTTGAAGTACAGTATGGTGAGTTTGAGTTAGGTGAGTCAAGAGAAGAGCTATCATTTCCAAACCTACCGCCAAACCAGTGGTATATGATTGACCTATTTCCTGGCATGAATTTCAATTTAAGGGGGTCTGCTTTACGCTCTGATGTTGTCACTCCGCTGGGCCCAAATAAAGTCATGATTGAGTTTCGTGGATTTGGTCTGAAAAAAGATACACCAGAAGAACGCAAAACTCGTATTAATCATCACAATACAATCTGGGGCCCAATGGGTCGTAATCTACATGAAGACCTTCTTGGTATTTCTGGTCAAGGTGCAAGTATGTCGCCTGGCCAAGAACATCGTCACATACTGCATGGTAGACACGAAGATGAAACAATCCACGATGAGATTGGAATGAGACATTTCTATGACGAGTGGAGCAATTGGATGGGAATTGACCCTAAAAATCCTATGAGAGAAAATGCAGTGTGGGAGAACAGAGAAGATGCATACGTATAAATGCACAATCCTAAGAGTAATAGATGGCGATACCGTAGACGTAGACATTGATCTAGGGTTTGGAGTATGGATGCGTAAAGAGCGTGTTCGTATTCTTGGTATCGACACACCAGAGAGCCGCACAAGTGATAAGGTAGAAAAGGTGTATGGTAATCTTGCAAAGGAATTTGTTAAGAAATATCTGCCAGTGGACAGTGTACAAACACTTCAAACAGAAAAAGATGGAACTGGTAAGTTTGGTCGTATTCTAGGAAAGTTTCTTGTGCATGACAGCGTTACAGATAGACAGATGCATCTTGGGGATATTATGATTCGTGAACATCTTGCGGTTGAATACCATGGCCAATCCAAAGAAGATATTGAGGAACAACACATTAAAAATAGAGAGTTGTGTGTAAAGAGTATTGACTAATTATTTCCAATCATGTACAATATAAAACAATGATAGGAGATTTATATGCCAGTGAAATACACATTTGTGTCAAAGGATAATGATGATTGGGCATCCGTTATAATACAAGAAGGTAAATACGAAGGTATTATCTATCAGTATGGTCAAGTATCTGTGGCTGAAAAGGAAGATGAGAACGGTAATATGCCTCTATCTTTTAAGTATAATGTCATAGAATATAGCGGTCATAATCAAGAAGACCTTAACAAATCAGTAGAATTTAAGAACACACTAGGAGATATTCTGGTGGAAATACTGGATGAGCAATTGGAGGCAAACAATCTTGAGTACAACGATTGAACGAACAGCTCTCACACAACTTGTAACGAATGAACAGTATGCACGTAAGGTGCTACCATTTATCAAAAAAGATTATTTCTCTGACAAAACGGAACGAACAGTCTTTGAAGAGATTAACAATTTTGTTGACAAGTATAACAAAATTCCGACACAAACATCTCTGGAGATAGAGGTATCAAATCGTAAAGATTTAAATGAAACAGAACATAAAAAAGTTGTCGAAGTCATCAAGACATTAAAATCTACGGATGTAGACTTTGACTGGCTCGTAGATACAACTGAGAAATTTTGTAAAGATAAGGCGGTATATAATGCAATCGTTGAAGGTATTGGAATCATTGATGGAAAAGACAAAGACAGAGATGCAGGAGCTATTCCGAGCATACTTACAGAGGCCCTTGCTGTGGGGTTTGATAATCATATCGGGCACGATTATCTGTTGGATTCAGACTCCCGATATGAGTATTATCATACAGTAGAAGAGAAGATTCCGTTTGATCTAGAGTTCTTCAATCGAATAACCAAGGGTGGATTGCCACCCAAGACACTCAACATTGCACTTGCTGGTACAGGTGTTGGTAAGTCACTATTCATGTGTCATGTGGCTGCAAACTGTTTAAGTCAGGGTAGAAACGTCCTGTACATCACTTTAGAGATGGCTGAGGAACGTATTGCTGAAAGAATAGATGCAAACCTCATGAATATCTCTATGGAAGATTTACATGACCTTCCCAAGCAGATGTTTGAGAGTAAGATAGAAAAGATTGTCAAAAGTACCAGTGGAAAGTTGATTGTAAAAGAGTATCCGACAGCTTCCGCACACTCCGCACACTTTCGAGGATTGATTAAGGAACTTGCAATCAAGAAGAGTTTTAAACCAGATATTATCTTCATAGATTATCTAAATATATGTGCCAGTAGTCGCTTTAAAGGAGCAACCAATGTCAACTCTTATATGTACATTAAGTCAATTGCAGAAGAACTTAGAGGATTGGCGGTTGAGACAAATCTTCCGATTATGTCAGCAACACAAACCACTCGATCAGGTTTCGTTTCCACAGATATTGGTCTTGAAGATACGTCTGAAAGTTTTGGTCTGCCTGCGACTGCCGATTTCATGTTTGCACTCATTAGTAACGAGGAGCTCGATGAACTCAATCAAATCGCAGTCAAGCAACTCAAGAATCGTTACAATGACCCAACGAGCAACAAGAGGTTCGTTGTTGGAATAGATCGTGCAAAGATGCGACTCTTTGATGTGAAGATGGATCAACAGAACATTGTGGACGCAAATCAGTCTGAGGACGCTGAGGATACGTTTACAAGTGCGGTATTCGATAAGACAGACTTTGGAGAGGGGTGGAAAGTATGATAGATGAAGATGTATTAGAAAAAGCAGACGAGATGATAAGACTCTTTCAGAAAGAGCTGTACAAACTTTGTGAGAAAAACATCTCTCCCACAGAAGTTACAACGACATATATGGTCGCTGGAGTTCTGATGAAAACGGCTATAGAACTGTATTCCCCTACGATGGACGAAGCATCAATTCTAGGTGTTCTGGATGCGGTAAAGGACACAGTACCGGCTATCACAGAGAGTGTACAAAAAGAGATTTCATCCGTTACATATCATTAATTTTTCGAGTTTCGCTTTTCCCATATCTCTTTTTTACACTCAAATCGTACAGGGTCATTCCAGTATCCGATAGCTGATCGTGAACGCTCACGATCTCTTTGATCCATTACACACTCTTTGAGTGTCTTGTGCATATACACATCTTTCCATTCACAGTTCGGACAGGCTATCATATACAATATCCAGAATGTTGTTTTCATATCTCTTTCAACCAAGAACTTGAACCTTTAAGACTATGATTCAAAGGTGGAATGAGCTCATTTTTTGTATCCCCCATATTTTTCTTTCCTATTTCGCCCAGATAAAACACACATTTCATGTTCGCAAACTCTTCCACTTCACAATATCCACCCTCTCGCACACCACCACATGGGCCATTTGACAGGTTCTTTGGACAGTTCTGAGGACATGACATACCATTTACGCCCAATCTACAGTTACCACACATGGTACAATCAAACATTATTCCCTTGACAAATCTCTCTATTGGTGTTATAGGTAGATACGGTAATAGAGGTTTAAATCGTCTGAGTACACGTATAAAACGATTATAGAATATATGCAATCCTTTTGCATACTTTACAGACCACTCTCTTCGCCAGTATTTCGACATAATATACATATTTATGAAAAAAAGTGTTGACAAAGGTATTTGTTTGTGATATAGTATAAACATAATGAAGAGATAGGAGAGTTGTTGATTTAGTTTCAGAAGATACATAGAAGGGTTCGATGCCCTTACCTAATGTTAGAGTAATTACCTAGGGTTAGAGTCTGTAGGCCAGTTGTATCGTTTGAAAAAAGAAGGTTCAATTCCTTCGACAGTTTTTTTCTCTGGTGTGCATACCAGTATTCAAACTTCAAGTCTTGGCATTGTTTAAATCAACAGCTCCCCTATCTGTTTCGTAAGAAGAGAGAGGAATTAATGGAGAACGGTTTTAAATATAATGGTGTATGGATTGAAAACCCATATATGTCTGAATGTGGTCGCTTTGAAGTAAACCCTATAGCATACTATGGCCTTACGCAGAGAGAACTTCATGAAATCGGAAAGAAAATGACATCTGACTTCTTTTACTGTGTACCCTATACTCCATGACAATTACTGTAGCGAAGAGCGCACTATCCAAAGAGCAATGCGATACCCTATTATCTTTGGCGAAAAATTCGTGGAATACAGGTACTACAATAGACAGTATACACGCTAACCAAAGAAAATCAGATATATGCTGGATATCGAATGGAAACATAAAGCAACAAATTACAGATTACTATTGGGCTGCAAATGAAAGCGCACAGTGGAACTTTGATATAAAAAATGTAGAAGATATACAGATTGCACGATATCGCAAAGGAGAGTACTACAAATGGCACATAGATGGAAACGGTATAAAACCTATACCAAACCACTCTGACCATGTAAGAAAGATATCCATGAGTATACTGCTCAACGATGATTATATCGGTGGAGAGCTAGAGATTAAGAACGATGGAGTTATAAAAAGAGTACCAAATACAAGAGGTACAATCATTCTGTTTCCATCATACTTCACGCATAGAGTAAAACCAGTAAAGAAGGGTACACGGTACTCACTGGTTGCATGGTTCGGTGGCCCAAAGTTTATATGAAACATCCTCTCATACTAGGTATCAATCCATCACCTGTTGCATTTCGCAGAAACCATTCGCTACATAGACTTGCATCATGGATGACCTTTCTGGGGTATGATACCTACTGCTTCTCGAATATAATACCATATGAAGGTAAGTACTCACATAAAGATGTAGACATGAACTTTGTAAGAGAGAGTATAGAAGGACATGACACTATAATAGCACTGGGTGGGTTTGTATCGAGTGTACTCAAACGTATGAATATAGACCATATAACGATGCCACATCCATCACCATTGAATAGAAAACTGAATGATAAACAGTATGAGAGAGCTGTATTGAAGAATGTGCGGAATAAACTCCCATAGAATCCCATGAGAACCCAAATGTAGGGTATCATTAAAAAGGTAAGAATAAAGGTATAGTTGTTGTGATTAAAGTTTGCAGTCTATCGGCCAGACTCTCACGCTCTCATAAAATATATCAGAATAATTACAAATAAATGCAGAAAGTACTTGACAAACCCTTGACACCATGTTATATTGAGTATGTAGAATCGTTAAGAGGTAATAGATATGACTGAAAAAGAATACAAAGAGATATATGCAGAGCATGCTGCTGAGTCTGGTGTTCCTATGTCTGCTAAAGGATTCGCAGAGTTCATGGCATGGCGTAAGAGAGTAGATAAATTCTTTGATGCCATGGGAGAAAATACTTCTTGACAAAGTATCCTAAGTGTGGTACTATTAGAATAATGAGAAGAGACTTCTGGAGATGGATACGCCATCTAGGTCATGTGACACTGTTAGTCTCTTAGGAGAAAGAATTTAAGAACACTGAAGGTACGAATGTCAGGGATTCTCCTTTCGCCCCTTGAACAGGCATTTCGTAGACCTCAGAATAGAGAGAGGGTCATTAAGGTTGGTTGGCCCACAGTGAAAGTTCGTTCTATATAACGTGTGGGGATACGTGTTGTCCCTCTCTCTCAGTAATTAAAAAGAAAGGGGGCCTTAAAACTGAGCACCCTTTTGTAATCTATAAATGCAATAAGTATCTCTAAGGAGTTTTCGTTATGTTTTCAAAGTATTCTAAGTCCGTTACCAAGTGGGCATTTCGTGCATATATCGCATGGAGCATCTGTGCAGATATCATCATACTAGGTGGAGTGGTTTACCTTCTTACAAAGTAGCTACCCCCCTTAAAAACTGAGCAAAAGGTCTTGACTTAACCAGTATTTTATGTTATAGTTCTTGTTAGTATAAGGAGATTATATGATTATTTTTGAAATTGTTTTTGCGAGTATTACAGGAATCCTATTTGTTGTAGGGTATCTCGCATTAAGGTCTTTACGAAAAAAGATTGAAGGATATAAAGAATGAGTGATTTTTTAAGAAGTATTGTCAAAGAGGTTGGCAATGAATATGCAGCCATTGTGGATGATGGTGTAGAAGCAGGAGATGTATCGACATTTATTGATACAGGTTCGTATATACTGAATGGTTTGTTGAGTGGTGATCTGAATGGTGGTCTACCAGCAAATAAGATTACAGCCCTCGCAGGAGAAAGTGCAACAGGTAAGACATACTTTCTGATGGGTATCGTAAAAAACTTTCTTGATGCAAACCCAGATGCTGGTGTCATATACTTTGAGAGTGAGTCTGCAATCACAAAGCAGATGGTCATTGATCGTGGTATTGATACAAAGAGAATGGTTATCTTTCCTGTTACAACTGTACAGGAATTTCGTACTCAGGCTCTCAAAGTGTTGGATGGTTATCTTGCACAGAGTGAAGCGAATAGAAAACCTCTGTTTCTCTGTTTAGACTCGTTAGGTATGCTATCTACTACGAAAGAAGTCGAGGATACCGCTGAAGGAAAAGAGACAAGAGATATGACGAGGGCTCAGGTTCTCAAAGCAGCGTTTCGAGTTCTCACTCTGAAGTTGGGGCGGGCGAATGTTCCGATGGTGGTTACGAATCATACCTACGAGAGTATGGGATTATTCTCTACGAAAGAGATGGGTGGTGGAAGTGGTCTGAAATATGCGGCTTCCTCTATTGTTTATCTGAGTAAGAAAAAAGAGAAGGACGGTACGGACGTTATCGGTAATATCATTCACTGTAAGAATCATAAGAGTAGGCTAACCAAAGAGAACAAGGTGATTGATGTTCGTCTTACCTATGACAAAGGACTTGATCGTTACTATGGTCTTCTTGAACTGGCAGAGAAGTATGAGATACTCAAGAGAGTTGGTACACGGTATGATGTGGATGGTGCAAAGCTCTATGGTAAGGAGATACTCAAGAACCCAGAGAAGTATTTTACAGAGAAGTTAATGAGTGATCTGAATATCGCCTGTGAAACAGAGTTTAAGTATGGTAGTCCAGAAGAGGAAGCAGATGAAGGAGAAGTCAGTGCGTAATACAAATTCAGTAGTTACTTTTTGTTTAGAAACAGGATCAGTTGATATGGATTTTAGGGAATCAGGATTAGATGAAAATTATGATCTGATTGATGATTTGATGGATGTTCTTTTGAAATATGGAAGTCCAGAAGAGGAAGCAGAGTAATGCCAATCAGTGAATTTAAACCGAAGCATAGTAAAAAATACATAGACAACTATGCTTCTATCTTTCGACCTACACTATTCCAGAGAATTAAAAACTGGTTTCGTAAATTTATATAAGGAAAAAGTATTGACTAATTTTGAAAAAGTAAAAGAGTTCATGGATGCGTTTGGTCAGGAAGTGGTTACAAAACCGAATTGGCCTGTTGCGAATACAATGGAACTACGAATAGACCTGATTGAAGAAGAGGTGAGAGAGTTGAACGAAGCAATCTGTGATGCATCTGGTTCTCTTGTTGATGTTGCAGATGCACTTGCAGACATTCTGTATGTAGTCTATGGTGCAGGCCATTCCTTTGGTATTGACCTTGACAAATGCTTCTCTGAAGTTCATCGTTCTAACATGAGTAAGCTGGGAGAGGACGGTAAACCCATATATAGAGAAGACGGTAAGGTTCTCAAGGGTGAAAACTTTAGTGAACCCAATTTGAAAGAGGTGCTCGATGGACAATAACGTATTAAAGAACTCTGCTCTTGAAAAGCTAGAGAAGTTGGGTTTGACAAAGGAAGAAGTTCTCTCTCTGATTGATGATGGAGAAGAGACTATCGTTGCAGAGGACGGTGAGTCTGATGGTGATGGTGAGAGTAAGTCTTGGCAACAACTTGTCATGGAAGAGCATCTAGGATATTACAATGAACGATACGGTACGAAGTATACTTTTGAAGAGTACTATGATGCTGTTATAAATGAAAAGATTGTTGTTCATTATAAGTGGAAAGAGTTGCTTGGTTTAGAAGAACCGACTCCCTTTCCAGTAAACCCAGACTATAATGCTGAGAAATTTAAGAAACATGGTAATTAGGAGATATGTGAATGGATAATCCTCGTTTAGTTCAATTAACTGAAAAATTAAATAAGTATGTTGCTCTCATCAAATCAGAGAATCCTAACATTTCAGATAAAGAACTTATTGATAGAGCCTCTACTATGGCACTCACAGAACAGAAAACCTTTGAAGCAAAGGCTGGTATGGTTGTAAGTGATGCTGTTGCTGACAGGTTTGGTGATGGTACAAGAATTACTGAGGCAGAAGATGGTGCTCAACTAGTTCGTGTAGATAATGCATGGCAACAGAGTAAGGGAAGTAAGATTTCAGAAGAAGGATTTCATAAGAAAGACCATACTACCATCACAATGCCTAAGGACATTGATATCACAACTCCAGAAGGAGATTCTAAAGCAGGAAAGTTTGTAGAAGAACTTAGGGCTGCAAAGAAACGTGGTGATAAAATGAAACAAGCTGCAGAACATCAAGCTTGGGAAAATCGTAAAGCACAAATAG
>Ga0208919_1001179_pt1 | contig 15479 bp, 14 predicted proteins | sample 4_EtaG_FD_184076 | JGI IMG/M metagenome (GOLD analysis project Ga0208919, IMG submission 184076) | Marine viral communities from the Subarctic Pacific Ocean - 4_ETSP_OMZ_AT15127 metaG (SPAdes) (version 3) | ecosystem: Environmental > Aquatic > Marine > Oceanic | place: Pacific Ocean | collected...
ATAGATGGCAATAGAACCAAAAGCAAAAATGGTTATTGAGAGATATAAAACTCTCAAAGCACAAAGGGTTACTTGGGAAGATCATTGGCAAGATATTGCTGATTATTTTTTACCAAGAAAAGCAAACATAACTATTAAGCATACTAAAGGCGACAAACGCCACGACCAAATTTATGATGGAACTGCTACACACGCATTAGAATTGTTGTCTGCGTCTCTTAATGGAATGCTAACCAATACAATTTCGCCTTGGTTCGTTTTAAAATTTAGAAACGAAATGGTTAATAATAATGATGAAGCGGTTGAATGGTTAGAAAGTTGCGCAAAAATTATGCAGCAAGTCTTTGCTAGATCAAATTTTCAACAAGAAATATTTGAATTATACCACGAACTATTAGCGTTTGGTACATCTGCTATGTTTATTACAGATGATGTTAAAGATGATCTTAGATTTAAAACTATTCATATATCAGAAATATTTATTACAGAAGATGATAAAGGTTTAGTTGATAGTTTAACTAGAAGATTTCATCTTAAAAATAAAAACATACCTTTAATGTATCCAGATGCAGATTTACCAAGATCTATATTATCAGATATTGATAAAGCACCTTATGATGAAGCAGTTATATTACACTCAGTTTATCCAAGCGATACTCCAATGGGATATGACAATAGTAAAAATATGGATTATCAATCTTGCCATGTTCACGAAAAAACAGGAACATTGTTAAGAGAAAGTGGATTTAAAGAATTTCCTTATGTAGTACCACGTTATTTAAAATCTTCTTCAAACGAAATCTACGGCAGATCACCAGCAATGAATGCTTTACCAGATACTAAAATGTTAAACACAATGTCCAAAGTATCTATCAAAGCTGCACAAAAACAAATTGATCCACCATTAATGGTTCCAGATGATGGTTTTATTTTACCAATTAGAACTGTTCCTGGTGGTTTAAATTTTTACAGAGCTGGAACTAGAGAAAGAATTGAACCATTAAATATAGGATCTAATAATCCTATTGGTATTCAAATGGAAGAGCAAAGAAGAAAAGCAGTTAGAGAAAACTTTTTTGTCGATCAATTAATGACAGTACAGGGTCAAAACATGACAGCAACAGAAGTTATGCAAAGAACTGAAGAGAAGATGAGATTGTTGGGTCCAGTATTAGGAAGATTACAATCAGAATTATTACAACCATTAATTACTAGATCATTTAATTTATTATTAAAAAATAATAAACTTCCAGCAATACCAGAAGAGATTGGCGATCAAGATGTAGAAATAGAATATGTATCTCCATTAGCTAAAGCTCAAAAAACAAATGAGTTATCTTCTATTATGAGAGGTATAGAAATATTTGGTTCAATGCAAAACATTGCACCAGTATTCGATCATTTAGATACAGATGGTTTAGTAAATCATATTAAAGATGTTTTAGGTTTACCAGCTAAAATTATGAGATCAAAAGCAGAGGTACAATCTATTAGAGAACAAAAACAACAAGCCGAGATGCAGCAAATGCAATTACAACAAGCACAACAAGTAGCTGACACAGCGGGTAAAATTGCACCAGCTCTAAAGGTGGCTAATGAATAAAGATGATCTTAAACAATTAAATATTGCTTACAAACAAGTTTTTGAATCTGACGATGGTAAAAAAGTATTGGAAGATTTAGAAAAAAGATGTGGTTTTCATACAACTACTCACATTAAAGGAGATAGCCATGAAAGCGCATTTTTAGAAGGAACAAGATCAGTAATCTTGTTTATTAAAAATATGCTCAACAAAAAACCAATGGAGGATAAATGAGTAGTGAAACAAACCAGGTAGCAACGGAACCAACAAATACGTTGTCTGCGGAAACACCAGCAACACAAGTAACACCAGTTACACCAGAAACAGTAAGTACAGATTGGAAAGCCAATTTGTCGGAAGAAATAAGATTAGATAAATCTTTAGAAAATATTAAAGATGTAGAAGGTTTAGCAAAGTCTTATGTTCATGCGCAAAAATTAGTAGGAGCTGATAAAATTCCTGTTCCTAATAAATACGCAACAGAAAAAGATTGGGATGCAGTTTACGAAAAACTAGGCAGACCCACAACTCCTGGAGATTATAAATATGATTTACCAGAAGATCAAAAAATAGATCAAGATGCTTTAAAAAATTTTTCAGACCAAGCACATAAACTAGGATTACTTCCTGGACAAGCAAATGGTATGGTTAAATTTTATAATGAAATGACAAATAGTGCTATGCAAGAAGCAGATACAAAAGCTGTAGCTGCTAGAGAAGCTAGTACAACCGAACTTAAAAAGGAATGGGGTCAAGCATTCGATCAAAAAATTAATCAAGCAGCAACTTTAGCAAAATCAGTTGGTGCTAGTGAGCTTTTTAATACTAATTTAGCAGATGGAACTAAACTTGGAGATCATCCAGTTATGATTAAAGCATTTGCAGAATTAGCAAATAAAATGGGAGAGGATAGTATAGTTCAAGCATCTGGACCAGCTTATCAAACCCCAGCTCAAATTGATAAACAAATTGGAGAATTGACACAAGCTGGATCTGCGTATTGGGATAAAAGACATCCTAATCACGGAGCAGCCGTTGAAGAAGTTTTGGCTTTACGAGAAAAGAAAAATAACGTATAGCTGAAAATATTAGGATAATCGCAAGACCCTAGTTGACGTTAGGAAAGACTAGCATCTAAAAGATGTAAAAACCAGGTTTCGACCCGCAAGGATAATCAGCCGATTACATTAACAACAACCAAAGAAAAAGGAGAATAGTATGTCTATTCAAATTACTACTTCTTTCGTTGAGCAGTATAGTTCAAATGTATCTATGCTTTCTCAACAAATGGGAAGTAAACTTAGAGGTTCTGTTGATGTGGAAACTATTAATGGTAAAAACGCTTTCTTCGACCAAGTCGGAGTAACAGCTGCTCAATTAAGAACGAGCAGACATGGCGATACACCACAAATAGATACGCCTCACAGCAGAAGAAGATTGAGCTTGGCTGATTACGAGTGGGCTGACTTAGTTGACGATGTCGACAAAGTTAGAATGCTTGTGGATCCTACAAGTTCATACGCAAGAGCAGCGGCAGCAGCTATGAACAGAAGTATTGACGATGTTATTATTACATCAATGAATGCTTCTGCATCAACTGGTGTAGCTGGTGGTTCATCTACAGCTTTACCTTCAAGTCAAAAAACAGCAACTTCAGACCAATCAGATGGTTTGACTATTGCTAAACTTTTGGCTGCGAAGAAAATCTTAGATGATAATGACGTTGATCCTTCATTAAAAAGGTTCATCGTTTGCGGACCACAACAGGTATCAGATCTGTTAGGTACTACGCAAGTAACTTCAAGTGATTTCAATACTGTAAAAGCATTGGCACAAGGAGATATTTCTAGTTACTTAGGATTTGAGTTTATAATGTCAACAAGACTGAACAAGGATGCAACTAATACTACTGACAGATTAGTTTTTGCTTATACTGAAGATGCTATTAAACTTGGCATGGGAAAAGATATATCTGCAAAAATCTCTGAAAGAGCTGACAAGTCTTACTCAACACAAGTGTACTATTGTATGTCACTAGGTGCTGTAAGAATGGAAGAGAAAAAAGTTGTTCAAATCCCTTGTCACGAAGCATAATAGGAGAAATATAACATGGCTGTAACAACACAAAAAAGTACAGAGTATACTAACGCAACAGCAACTCCTATCGTCAAAGCTGATACAACTGGAGATAAAGGTAAATTAAGAACTTTAGCTTTTACTCACGATCAGGATGGCGCAGGGGATGCTAACTCAACTGTAACTCTTGGCAAATTGCCAGCGGGTAAAGTTAAAATCATAGGCGGTCTATCAAGATTCTATTGTAACTGGGTAACTAGTTCACAAACAATGGATATTGGATGGGAAGCATATACTGATCTTAACGGAGACACAGTTGCTGCTGATGTCGATGGAATGGTAGATGGTTTAGACGTAGATTCTGTTGGATACTTCTCAATGGAAGGTAATACTGCTGCAACTAGATTGCTTGGTGGTAACCATACATTTGAAAGTAGAGACGGAGTTGTCATTAAAGCTCTAGCAATAGGTGCTTTAGTAGATGGTGATGATCTATCTGGTGTAATAACTTACATCGTAGACTAACATAAAAGAATTTTAGGCGGGGAAAGCGAGAGTGGAACCCGCCTAGGATGCAATGACAAAAAAAATAGATAAACCAAAACTTATCTTACACTTTAAAAGTGGCAATTATATTTATAGATATGTTTTAGTTGATCGATTTAAGAACGACAATAAAAACCATTATGGTTTTGACACGAAACAAGAATTAACAGAAGCAGAAATATTTGCTTTAGTTAAACCAAGAAAGTTAAGAAGAAAATATATAATTAAAAAGGAATAACATGGCTTACAAAAAAAACTCATTAGTAGCAAACATTAACAAAAGACGTAGAGCTGGAACTTCAAGACCAAAATCAAAATCAACAGTTTCTAAAAAAGCATATACTGCTATGAAAAAAGGATGGAAATAGATGGCATCTGTGGTTCAGATATGTAATAGTGCGTTAAACCAATTAGGAGCAAGTTCAATAACAGCTCTTACTGAAAATTCTAAAAATGCAAGAATATGCAACGAAAGATACGAAACAATTAGAGATGCAGTTTATCGTTCACATCCTTGGAACTGTTTAGTTAAAAGAGTTCAATTAGCACAAGATAGTGATACTCCAGCTTGGGGTTTTACTTATCAATATACTTTACCATCAGATTGTTTGCGTGTTTTACAAATTAAAGATTACAATTCAGATTATAAAGTTGAAGGTAGAAAATTATTAATAGACGAAAGCGAAGTCTATCTAATTTATTTAGCCATTGAGACAGACGTTAATCAATTAGATATTTTGTTAAGAGAAACTATATCAGCTGCATTAGCACAAGATATATCTTACGCCATAACATCTAATTTACAAGTTGCAAAACTTATGGCAGAAAAATACCAAGCAAAATTATCTGAAGCAAGACATACAGACGCAAGCGAAGGATATAATACAGATCCTAATCTTGCACCAACAGATCAAATAATAACAGAAGATTTTATAAACAGTAGATACTAAATATGCCTAAACAACTTTTAAGCATACCTAGTTTTACAGCTGGGGAGCTTTCATCATCTATGGAGGGTCGTACTGACTTCGCCAAATACTTTAACGGAGCTAGTAATATTGAAAATTTTGTTGTATTACCACATGGTCCAGTAACAAGACGACCAGGTACTTATTTTGTATCTGAAGTTAAAACGTCTGCTAATTCAACAAGATTAATTCCATTTACATTTTCAACTGAACAAACTTACGTTTTAGAATTTGGTAATAATTATATTAGATTTTTTAAAGATGATGGACAAATAACAGAAGGTGATAAAACTATTACTGCAATTACTGCTGCTAACCCAGCTGTTGTTACCTCTAGTTCACATGGTTATTCTAATGGGGATTTTGTAAATATTTCTGGTGTTGTTGGTATGACAGAAGTAAATGGCACAACTTTTAAAGTAGCAGATAAAACTACTAACACTTTTGAATTACAAAATGTTGATGGTACAGATATTAACTCATCTTCTTTTACAGCTTACTCATCTGGCGGTGTAGCTAACAGAGTTTACCAAATTACAACAGAATATACTACTGCACAACTATTTGATCTTAAATTTGCACAATCAGCAGACGTTATGTATATCTGCCACAATTCTCACGAAGTAATGAAACTATCAAGAACGGGTCATACGTCTTGGAGTTTAGATGAAGTAGATTTTGGTACTAAGGGACCCTATATGGATGCTAATACTACAGCAACTACTTTAACTCCAGCATCATCTGGTACGGGAACCGGTGTTAATATTACAGCTAGTGCTATTACAGGAATTAATGGTGGTGTAGGTTGGGCAACAACAGATGTTGGAAGAATAATAAAATTTAATGGTGGCGAAGCAAAGATAACCGGTAGAACAAATACTACAGTTGTAGTTTGCACAATTACAGATGCGTTTGCTAATACCGATGCTACGGCATCATGGCAACTTGGTTCATTTTCAGACACTACGGGTCATCCAGCTTGTGTAAGTTTCTTTGAACAACGATTAGTATTTGCTGCAACATCAGATCAACCACAAACTATGTTTTTTTCAAAGTCTGGAGACTACGAAAACATGACATCTGGTACTGACGCTGATAGTGCTATGATATATACGATTGCATCAAACCAAGTTAATGCAATTAAATCTTTAAAAGCAACAAGAACTTTAATTTGCATGACAACGGGTGGTGAATATGCAGTTAGCTCTGGTTCTTCACAAGATGCTATTACTCCAACCAATATTAATATTAGAAAACAATCTAACTACGGATCAGCTGGTGTTGATGCTTTATCTATTGGTAACGCAACTATTTTTTTACAACGAGCTAAAAGAAAAGTAAGAGAACTTGCTTATAATTTTGATACTGATGGTTATGTTGCACCAGACTTAACAATTTTGGCGGATCATATAACAGAAAGTGGCGTTGTGCAAATGGATTATCAACAAGAGCCATATTCAGTTGTATGGGGAGCAAGAACAGACGGAGTATTATCTGGTTTAACTTATAACAGATTAGAAAATGTTGTAGCCTGGCATAGACATATTATAGGTGGTAAATCAGACACAACAAAAAATATTATTCAACAACAAATTTCTTTTACATCTAATTCAACAATAGTTAGCACAACTAACAACACAATTACTTTAACATCTCACGGATTATCTACTGGTGATCCAGTTTATTACTATGCAGCATCAAATATTATTGGTGGATTAAATAATTCTTCACTTTACTATGCAATCGCATCTGACAGTAACACAATTAAATTAGCAACTACATCTGCTAACGCAACTGCGGGAACTGCCATATCTTTTACATCTGTTCCTAGTTCAGACACAACTCAATACATTTATCAAGGTGTTAATATTTCATCTAATTTTATTTATTCAGTATCTCATGGTTTTACTACTGGAGATATTTTTTATTATGATAACACAGGAACATCTATTGGTGGACTAGCAGAAAATACAAAATACTACATTGAAAAAATTGATAACAACCAATTTAAACTTTATTCTAATAAAACTTTAACAACTGTAGTTAGTTTAACTTCAGCTCATACATCAGAACAAACTGATAACATTTTAACCATTGCTAAAGTAGAAAGTGTTGCTGTAATTGATGGTGATGAAGATGAAGATCAAGTTTGGTTAATAGTTCAAAGATGGATTAACGGAGCTGTTAGACGTTATGTAGAATATTTTACACCATTTGATTTTAATGAAGATTTAACTGCGTTTCATTATTTAGATAGTGGATTAAGTTATGTAGGCGGAGAGACTTCTTCTCTTACTGGTTTAGATCATTTAGAAGGCGAAGTAGTTGATATTATTGGCGAAGGTTCAACACAAACTTCTAAAACAGTTTCAAGCGGAGCTATATCAATAGATACTGCAACTGAACAAGCTAAAGTTGGTTTATTATATACATCTGATTTACAAACAATGAGATTAGACGAAGGTTATACAGAAACTACACAAACAAAAACAACTCGTATTTATGATTTATCTGTAAGATTTCAGAATACTGTTGGCGCAAGCGTTGGACCCAATGCTGCAACATTAACATCAATAGATTTTAGATCGAGTGGATCTTCTATGGATTTACCTATTCCATTATTTACAGGAGATAAATCTGTTGAATTTGATACTGGATATGGAACTGAAGGATTAGTTTATATTCAACAACCCCAAGCATTACCTATGACAATACTTGGAATATATCCTAGATTGGAGACAGAGAGTGTCTAAAGTTGAGATAATTCCATTTGAAAACGAACACGCACATTACATTTTAAGTCAACCCTTAAATAGTAAATTTTTAGAATTAAGACCAGAACATAAAAAGTATGGTTATTTTTTAAAAGAAGTTGGGATGTCGTTCACGGGTATTGTCAACAATAAACCCATAGCGGCTGGAGGAGTGTTTCCACTCTGGGATGGCGTTGCCGAAGGGTGGGTCTTGGCAACAAAAGAAATAAATAACTATCCAATAACCTTTGCAAGAGTTATGAAGCAAAGAACCGATATGATGATAAAAAATAATTTAATTAAAAGATTACAAACAAGTGTTAAAGCAGATTGTGATATAGCAATCCGTTTTGCTAAATGGTTAGGTTTAAAAGAAGAAGGTTTAATGAAAGGTTATGGTCCAGATGGATCAGATTACCTTAGATATGCAAGGATTATAGTATGAGTTTTTTTGGTGCATTAATTGGAGGAAAAGCAGCACAAGCAGCAGCTAATTATAACGCTAAATTATTAGAAAGAGATGCACAAATTAAAGAGCAAGAAGCAAAAGCGGGTTATACTGTTTACACAAAATTTGACTTACCAAGATTTAACGACAACGCAGATAGATTACGGGGTCAAATAAATACAACGTATGCAACATCTGGTGTTGATTATTCTGGTTCAGTTTTAGAAGTATTGATGGAAAACGAACTTAATTTAGAACGAGATAGAGATATGTTAAAATATAATGCTGAAGTTGCAAGAGATCAAAAATATAACGAAGCAATAAATAAAAGAGCAGAAGCAAATATAGAAAGATACAGAGGAAAAGTTGCAAGAAAAGTATCTTACTACCAAGCTGGACAAAGTTTATTAACAACTGCTGGAATGTTCGTATAGGAAAATTATGGCTATTAAAATATATCAAACACAAATTAGACCCACAACAGAAGTAAAAGAAAGATTATCAACACCAGGAATGAGAGTGTCAATGGAAACTGCTGCGGCTCCTGGTAGAGCTTTTGGTAATATGATGGCTGCTGGCGAAAAACTTTATGTAAAACTTGAAGAAAGAAAATCTCGTAATTCAGCATTAGAAGCAAAAGATAAAGCTATTAATGGAATTAAAGATGAAAATGGAAATGTTATTGTTGAAGGTTTAGGTATGGCTAAAGAAAAAGCTGGCAACATGACTAACACAGATGAAGCTCAAATATATTACGATAATGAATTTGAAAAAGTTAAATTATTACTTGAACCAAAATTAAAAGGAATTTTTGCAAAAAAATTATTTAATAATGAAATGACTAGGTTGGGTATTTCAGATAAAAATTCAGTTAAAATAAATTCTTATAGAGCTTTTCTTAACGAATCTAAAGTTATTGAATTAAAATCTATGGAGCCAGATAAATATACTGCTGCTACTGCTATTAAAGGTTCTCCTCAACATATAATAGCTTTAGAAAATTTAAAAAATAAATTTGCAAGTAAAGAGTTTAAAGATTTGTTTGGCGACAAAGCTAAGTTAATTGAATTTCAAACATACGAAGATATTGATGTATTAGAGTTTAGTGCAGATTTAGAAAAAGATGCAATAGATACTTATGATAAAATTAAATCAAAAGGTAAAGAAGGTTTTTTACATTATAAAAATTTATCACCAGAAAATAGATTACAATTAGAAAATAGAGCTAGAAACGCAGCTGCTGCTAAAGCTGGAACTTATATTATAGAAGATTACGAAAATGCTAAAAAGGGAGAACCAGCAAAATATACTAAAGAAAAATTATTATCTGCTTTTATTGGTACTGATAAATATGATTTAGTTAATGAACAATTAACTATTAATGGAATTGTAAGAGAAAATTCTCAACTTATTACAAACTCTAATTATGGAGATGAAGATAATATTATTAACAATATTGAAGTTAAAGGCGATGCAATTAAATACAAAGAAAAAGCTGTTAAAGTTTTAGAAAATTTAAAAGCAGAAAAAAGAAATGAAATTCAAAAAGATGCAGCTGGGTATTATATTAAATATAATGAAGATTTACAAATAATAGATAAAGAAATTAAAACAGCTATTGCATCTGATAATAGCGATAGAGTTGTAGAATTAACTACAGAAAGAAGTGCTTTATTAGATGAAGTTTATGAAGAAAAAGGTGTTCCGCCAGCTTTAAGAAAATACATAACTGATGTTGAAGCAAATAATATTGTTAATACTTTTAAAGCATTAAAAGATCCTAACGAACAAATAAATTATTTAGAAAGTTTAAAAGGTTTGTATGGCAATAAAATGCAAGATGTATTTAACCATTTAGTAGATAAAAAAATGCCACCAGGATCAATGATAATGATGGCAACTAATAGTGAAGATTTAAAAAAATCTATTTCATTATCTACCGATGTTGAAAGTTTAGAAACAAATATTATGCAAAAGACGGATTTAAAAAAAGCCGATCTTAATACTATTAAATTTGAAATAAGACAGGAATTAGAAAGCACATATTCAGAAGTTGTTAATGCTCAACCTATTGGTTTAGTTAGTCAAGCATCACATATTAATTCTATTACGGATGGTTTGTATAGTGCGGTTCTTTATAAAATGTTTAATGAAAATAAAGATAAAGAAACTGCCGCAGAAGAAGTGGTTAGACAATTTGAAAGTGATTATCAATTTGAAGATACTTATTGGATACCAAAAGATGTTAATGGAACATTTGTTAATCAACAAGATATAAAAGCTAAAGTAGATTTTATTAACGATAGTATTCAAGAAACAGATTATTTAAACAAAATAGATTTTTCTCATTATGGAGTGTTAGTTGAAGATATGTCTCCAGAAGATACCCAAAAAACCATGGTTAATGATATTAAGAATAATGGAGCTTGGTATCTTAATCCTAAAGGAGACGGATTATTATTATATGTAACTCGTAATGGCGGAGAGCCAATTCCAGTTATAGATAAAGCTGGAAATAAATTAGAATTATTATTTTTAAATAATGAAACTCTATTACCAATAACGGGAGATAAATACGAATACTCTGATCTTGATTTTACTGATGATAGATTAAGAGGTTATCCAGTAAATTACCCTAAGTTAAAACAATTTAACAACTAATGCTAAACACAGGATTTCAAACATTTTCTACTCCCGATTATAAAATTGGAACTGCCGCTAATACAGCTACAGTTGGATTATGGGATGCTGTTAAAACTTCATCTGCGCAAGCGTGGGATTTTAACCCATCATCATCTTTATTTCGTTCATTTGAAATGCAAGACGCAATAAATGTAAGTGATAAAGTAATTTCTAAAGCAGAACTAAATGCTAAATATGCACATCTTGGTTTATTTTTTGATAAAGATACTAGAGAAGGTGTTGTTGATTACATTGTAGATAGAAAAAACATTGAATTAAAAAGACAACAAATATTATCCCGTGGACCACAAAGTTTAGCTGCTAAAAGTGTTTATCTTGGTGCGGGTTTAGTTACATCTTTTGCTGATCCAATAAACATAGCATCTGCATTTATACCTATAGTTAGAGAAGCTAGATTTGCAAGTTTAGTTGCAAGACTAGGCGCAACAAGAGCAAGATTATCTAAAGGTTTTATAGAAGGTGCAGTTGGTAATGCTTTGGTTGAACCGATTGTATATGCACAAGCTAAAAAAGAACAAGCAGACTACGATCAATATGATGCTTTTTTAAATATTGGTTTTGGTTCTATTTTAGGTGGTGGATTACATACTGGTATTGGAAAAATTGGAGATGTTATTGCTGCTAAAACGGGTAGAAATAATATTTATCAAAGGTTAGCAAAAGCTCATCCAAAAATGCACGATGATTTAATGCGTCATACAATGTCTAAAGTAATAAACAACGAAAGAGTTAATACGGCAGATGTTGTAAATACAAGTAGATTAAATAATGAAGAATTAATTAATATTGATAACGAAAAATTAGTTTTAAGAAACAAGATAAGATCATTAGAAATGATGGATCCTAAAAGAAAACTAAAATATGCAAAAAATTTACCAATTATAAGACAATTAAAAAATCAATTAAGAGATTTAGAAGCTAAAGAAAAAGCAGTTGTTGAAAAAACAGTTAATGAAAACAAAATAACAAGTAAAATTAAAAATACGCAACTATCTGATAATAATTTAGACGTAAATCAAAATAAAGTTGATCCCATACAAGAAAATAGAACAGTTCAAATGGAAGAGGTTGAAGCAGAAAACTTATCTTTAAGAGCTAAAGATATGGAAAAACAATTAGATAATAAAGCAATTACAGATGATGTTGCAGCTAATAATAAAGCTATTGAAGAAATAGATAATAAAATAAAAAACAAAACTAAAATTAGAGATGCAATTAAAGCGGGTGCAAACTGTGTCTTTAGGAGATCATAATGGCAATAGATAAATGTTTAACAGAAGTTAAAAGAGTAGTTAAAGACTTATTAACTGATGATGAAATTAATGAAGTTTTAACAAAAGTAAAATCAAATCTTGCAATATCTAAAGCTGCTAAAGAAGTTGATATAAATGATACTAAAATTGCACAAAAAGTTATTGATGAAATTGAATTAGAGCAAGCACAAAATAAAAGAAATTTAGCAAACGATACTATTAAAAGTATTGAAGAAGCAAATAATATTATTGAAAATTTTGCTAAAAATCCAGTTAAAGGAATAAGAGCTTTATTAGTTGGTATTGAAGATTTTGGAGTAGGTTCAAGAAGATCGGTTGGTAATGAGCAAACAGCTTTAGAAGAAGTTTATATGAGAAATTTTTTTACTGATTTAGAAAAAGCTAATGTTGTTGATGTTTTTTCAGATGGTAAAATGGATCTTGAAGTTTATAGAGAACTATCTGGTGTTGATACTGGAGTTAAACAAGCAAAAGCACTTGCAGACGTTATAAAAAAACATAATGAAATATTAAGAACACAATTAAATAATTTAGGTGCTAACATCGGTATATTAGATGATTGGATTATTAGGATGTTTCACGATGCAGATAAAATGATTGGTGCTGCTGGTCGAACTGAAACGGATTGGCGAGTACATCAAAGAGCTTGGAGAGAATATGTTAAAACTGAATTGGATATGAAAAGAACTTTTCCAGAAGCTAAAAATGTAGATGAAATATTAGACGAAATTTATACAAAATTAAGATCGGGTGTTTTTTTTAAATCAGAGGGATTAGATAATATTTATGGTTCTTCTAGTTTGGCTAAAAAATTAAGTCATAACAGAGTTTTACATTTTAAAGATGCTGATGCACGATTTAGATACGATCAAAAATTTGGTTCTGGTAAGTTAAGAGAAAGCATGGTGCATGGTATTCAATTAGCATCAAGAAATATTGCCATGATGAATAGATTAGGCACAAAACCTAAAGCTAATTTTGAAAGAATATTAAGAATATTACAAGTACATTATGCTAAAATTAATCCAGACATTGCTAAAGATTTAAACGCTTCTAAATTTAATAAAGAATTTACTGAAGTAGATGGTTCTGTTTATTCAATAGAAAATGAAATAGGTGCAAAAGTTGGTATGGCAGTAAGATTTTTTCAAGGAACTGGTAAATTAGGATTTGCAACTGTTTCATCTTTTGCTGATCTTGCAACTTACATGACAGAAACAAATTACCAAGGTAGAGGATTATTTACTGGTTTAACAGAAGCATTGGGTCAATTAACTGGTTTAAGTAGAAACAAACAAGCATTAGATGTTTTAAGCGTAGTAAGTAATAGCCAAATTGGAACTATGAACCAAAAAATGTCAATGCGTGGAGATATGACGGGTAAATTTGCATCTTTATCATCTTTATTTTACAGAATGAATGCTTTGAACTATTGGGTTTCAAATTTAAAATCAGCAATGACAGTTGGTGTTGCTAGAATGTATGGAATGAAAAAAAGTGTTAGTTTTGATAAACTTGCTAACAGAGAAAGAAATCTTTTAACTTTATACAGAATAGATAGTGGTAAATGGGATATGTTAAGATCTGTTTCATCTTTAGAAGCAGATGGCAAAACATACATGACAGCTGAAAAAATAAATGAAATATCTAATGAAAGTATTAGTTCTTATTTAGGTAGAAAAGTTTCAAAAAGAGAAGCTGATAATTTTAAAATGGATTTACAATTAAGTTATCGTAATCTTTTAATAGATAGAGCTATGCACGGCACACCAGAACCAGATGCCGCAGTTAGAGCTACATTAAATAGAGGTTGGAAAAGAGGAACTTGGGAAGGGGAGTTAATGAGATTATTTACTCAATTTAAAAGTTTTCCTACTTCAATTTGGATGAAGGTAATTGGTAGAGAGTTAAGAGGTTATGGACCAGGAGAAAACAAATTAAGAGCTGGAGCATTTGGAATAACTAGCACAGTTATATTTGGAACAATGATGGGTTATTTAGCAATGACAGCTAAAGATGCTTTAAGAGGTAAGTCTCCAAGAGATATAAAAGATGGCAAAAATTGGATGGCTGCTTTTGTTCAAGGTGGTGGATTAGGTATTTATGGAGATTTTTTTTATTCAGAATTAAAAAATGGTTATGGCGGTTCATTACAAGAAACTGTCTTGGGACCAACTGTAGGAGATTTTGCTAAATTTATTGGTTCTTTAGGAGATTTGGGTAGAGGAAATCCTAAAAAGTTTGCTAAAAAAAATTATGAAATATTAGAAGGTAATACACCTTTTTTAAATTTGTTTTATACAAAAGCTATTTACGATTACCTTATTGGGTATCAAGTCAAAGAAATGCTAGATCCTGGTTTTTTTAGAAGAATGAGAAGAAAAACCTACAAAAATCAAGGATCAAAATATTTTTTAACACCATAAAAAAGGATAGACAGTATAGACATTTTTAAATATAGAGAAACATATAGTAGGATTATAACGCCTACAAAATACATTTCTTACAACAATTTATAAAAATTATGACAGTAACAACAACAACAATTAAGAACAGTTATTCGGGTAATGGATCAACTACGGCTTTTGCTTATACATTTCCTATTAACACTACATCTGAAATTACAGTAATTGAAAGATCGTCTACTGGAACTGAGACAGTTAAATCTGAAGGTACTGGTTCAACTAATTATGGTATCGCTGATAACGGAGCTAGTGGTGGAACTGTAACTATGGTTACGGCTCCAGCATCGGGAACTACTTTAGTTATAAGACGTAATACTGCTTTAACACAAGAAACAGATTATGTAGCAAACGATCCGTTTCCAGCTGAAACGCATGAAGATGCTTTAGATAAACTTAATATGCAGACACAAGAGCTGCAAGAACAATTAGATCGTTCATTTAAAGTATCAAGATCAACTACAATTACAACACCAGAATTTACAGAAGATGCTACAGCTAGAGCATCTAAAACTTTAGGATTTGATAGCACGGGTAATGTACTTCAAACTGTTGCTGATTTCTTACCAGCTGGTGGAGATAGTGCAATGTTTACTTATTCTACAACAACTGCCGATGCAGATCCTGGAGCTGGTAAATTTAGATTAAATAACTCAACACCTTCTA
>Ga0208919_1001180_pt1 | contig 15473 bp, 14 predicted proteins | sample 4_EtaG_FD_184076 | JGI IMG/M metagenome (GOLD analysis project Ga0208919, IMG submission 184076) | Marine viral communities from the Subarctic Pacific Ocean - 4_ETSP_OMZ_AT15127 metaG (SPAdes) (version 3) | ecosystem: Environmental > Aquatic > Marine > Oceanic | place: Pacific Ocean | collected...
GTTTCTCGTTTCCCTGATGACAAACGGCAGGCTCCAGGGTTCGAACAACAGCCGGAAATGGGGCGCCAACATCTCCTTGAGGCCGTCGAATGTCGAGAAATCTTCACCGTTCTTCTTGAACCCGCCAACCCAGTGTTCCCTCGGCGTGTACTCTTCCAGCCAGGTATAGGGTGAGGCAATCACCAGAAGCCCGAGTTCGTTAATCCGCTCATGAATGGTCTCCAGAAACAGCGATGGCTGGTACAGCCGGTCGATCAGGTTGCCTGCGAGTACCAGATCATACCCCGTGAACTGCGATGGCAGATCGCAGGCGTCGCCCTGATGAAAAGACACGCGCTCAGCGGCCTCATCCAGCCCGAGGGACGCAAGAGACTGGTCCTGAAAGGTCACCAGCTCCCCCTCCTCCGGGCGCGCATAACGCACCCTTCTGTCACTGGCGACTTCCTGGCATTTGTTGACGAACGCCCTGGAAAAATCAATGCCGTCCACGTGCCGGAAATGGCGGGCCAACTCAAGGCTGGTGCGGCCCACGGCACAACCAATATCCAGCGCACGATCCAGGGGCCTGCCATCCATCGCATGCATGGCGGCATCCGCCAGCGCCTTGGGGAAGTTGGCCTCTCCGTGCCACCGCTCGCCAAAGTGAAATTCCAGGTATTGGGCGAGTGTGGTGTCGTTTTCATAGTACTCGGCTTGCTGCAAGAGAATTCTCCTACCCTGAATGGTTCAACGGCTTCATCTAGCGTAACAGGAAGTTGCTAATACCCTGATCAATAACCGTCTCTTCCGAGCGATCCTTGAGAGGTACGCCGGAAACCTCCTGACGGCGAGCCTCCCTGAGCAAATAACCGAGCCGTCGGCTCGCCTCTTCGAACGACAACCCCGCCGGGCGGATATTGGATATGCAGTTTCGGCTGGCGTCATTCAGTCCGGGCTCCGGTGCCCAGGCCAGGTAAAGCCCGAGGCTGTCTGGAGAACTCAGGCCGGGGCGCTCACCAATCAGCACCACAACACATCGGGCGTTAAGCCGGTGACCGACATCATCACCAATCGCAACCCGTCCCTGAGAGACAACGATCAGGGGCGCCAGTTCCCAGGTCTGATCATCGGCCTCAAGATTCGCCAGTAGCGCCTCGAGAAACCCCACGGCGTTTTCCTGTACGCCATAGGAGGACAAGCCGTCTGCGACCACGAGAGCCAGGTCGACGGGTGAATCACCGGTGTGGCCCAGGCGGTCCAGCGCCTCACAGGATTTTTGGCTGAGCCTGCGCCCGAGATCCGGGCGTTGCAGGTAGGTTATCCGGTCGCTGGCCTGACTTTGCAGATGAACCGGCTCATGGGGCAATAACGCTTTTCTCCGCTCGGTCAGTTCGGCCAGGTCCTTCATCAACCTCGAAGTATCCAGTGGTAGATGGACCGCATCCCGTGCCTGGGCATGAGCGAGCTGAAACGCCAGCATCTCATGCGTGGGCAGACTGATGCCGGCCCGGCCAAGACCAATCCGGGCATCGGTTGAGGCTGAGAGCCGGCGCCAGGGATTGGCGATTACTGATGGCTTACGGCCAGTCATGATCCGACCCCTCCGGGCAAACTGGCCAGGCTTTGCCGGAAGGCTTCTGGTAACCCGTCTGCGGGCACCTTGCCCTCGCCATCCTGGAAAATCTGCATGCGGGTGAGCCACTGTTCGAATTCAGGCGCCGGCCGTTTGTCGAGCACCCGGCGAACGTAAAGGGCATCGTGAAACGAGGTGGTCTGATAGTTCAGCATGATGTCGTCAGAGCCGGGTATGCCCATGATGAAGTTACAGCCGGCCACGCCCAATAGGGTCAGCAGGTTGTCCATGTCGTTCTGATCGGCCTCGGCATGATTGGTGTAGCAGATATCACACCCCATTGGCAGGCCCAGCAACTTGCCACAAAAATGGTCCTCCAGGCCGGCCCGCGTGATCTCCTTGCCGTCATACAGGTATTCCGGCCCGATAAACCCGACCACGGTATTCACCAGAAGCGGCTCGAATTTGCGGGCCACGGCGTACGCCCTGGCCTCGCAGGTTTGCTGATCGACACCGTGATGGGCATCGGCCGACAGCGAGCTGCCCTGGCCGGTTTCGAAATACATCACGTTCTTACCCACTGTGCCGCGGTTTAGAGACAGCGCTGCGTCCCGGGCCTCGGCAAGGGTGGCCAGATCAAATCCGAAACTCCTGTTCGTGGCTTCGGTGCCGCCAATGGACTGGAACACCAGATCCACCGGAGCCCGATTCTCGATGGCTTCCAGGGTATTGGTTACATGGGTCAGTACGCAGGACTGGGTGGGAATCTCGTACTTGCGGATCACCTCATCCATCAACTGCAGCAGCCGGACACTCTGGGCCACGTTGTCCGTGGCAGGATTGATTCCGATCACCGCATCGCCGCTGCCATACAGCAACCCGTCCAGAATGCTGGCGGCAATGCCTGTTATATCATCCGTGGGATGATTGGGCTGGAGCCGCGTCGACATCCGCCCCGGCAGGCCGACGGTGCTTCGGAAAGCGGTTTGCACCCGGCATTTCTGCGCGACCAGGATCAGGTCCTGGTTGCGCATGATCTTGCACACAGCCGCCGCCATCTCCGGAGTTATCCCGGCGCGGATGCGCACCAGCATCTCGGGCGTGGCCAGATCGCTCAGCAACCAGTTCCGGAAGTCGCCCACGGTCAGGTGGGAAACCGGCTCAAAGGCCCCGACATCGTGGTCGTCGAGAATCAACCGGGTAACCTCATCCTGCTCGTAGGGGACGAGGGCTTCAGTCAGAAAGGTCTTCAGGGGCAACTCGGCCAGAGCCATCTGGGCCACCACCCTTTCCTCGGCGGTATGGGCGATGACGCCGGCCAGCCGGTCACCGGAGCGCGCGGGGGTTGCCTTCGCCATTAACTCGGCCAGCGTTGCAAACTGCCAGCGCCGGTTTCCCAGACTGTACCGATACATTCCCTTCTCCCTGAGATTCGCTCTTCTACTATCTTAGGTGAATATCACCCGGACAGATCAATGAGCAGGATAAAGCAATGAGCAATGACGCAGTTCTGACCAGCGCCAACGATGGTATTTTCACCATCACCCTAAACCGGCCAGCCAGGCGCAATGCCGTGGACGGACCAACCGCCGACGCTCTGCGCAGGGCATTCACCGAATTTGAGGAGAACGATGCCCTGAAGGTGGCGATACTCTGTGGCGCCGGAGGCAATTTCTGCGCCGGCGCCGATCTGGAAGCGATCGGTGATGAACAGCGGCGAAACCGGATTGATCCTCACGGCACAGGTCATGGCCCAATGGGGCCCACCCGAATGCACTTATCCAAGCCGGTGATTGCTGCGGTTTCCGGCTACGCGGTGGCGGGTGGCCTGGAACTGGCGCTCATGTGCGACTTGCGGGTAGTGGAAGCGTCCGCGGTGTTCGGCGTTTTCTGCCGGCGCTGGGGCGTGCCCCTGATTGATGGCGGAACCGTGCGGTTGCCCCGAATCGTGGGCCACGGCCGGGCCATGGATATGATTCTCACCGGGCGCCCCGTCGCGGCAGAGGAAGCGTTGGAGATGGGCCTGGCAAACCGGGTAGTGGCGGACGGCTCTGCACTGCAAGCCGCGCAGGAACTTGCGATGACCCTGGCCGGATTCCCCCAACAGTGCCTCAGGGCAGACCGTGCATCCGCTATACACCAATGGGACCTGGAGACTCCGGAAGCCCTCGAAGCCGAAGGCGCCGGAGGCTATCCGGTGGTCTTTGAGGAGGCCATTGCCGGGGCCAGGAAATTCAAAGAGGGTGCTGGCCGCCACGGCCAGTTCTGAGCAATCCCGTAAGCCAGTCCGTCAACTCGGGATAAGCGTCGAGATCGAGCACGAATTCCTGCCCCCTGGCAGCACAAGACAGATAGCACCAGGGCGGTTCCAGGCACCACCTGTCCGGCCTGGTGTGATAGCTCAGGGGAGGCCGTTTATCGCCGGGATAAAACCCGGCGGGCAGGCGCCACCGCGTGGGCAGGCGGCTCTGCGGGGCGGTCAGGACCAGGTCCTCGCGAAGCTTCGGAAACACGCCACTGCCGGACCAAACCTCTGCGCCGCCTGCCAATGGAAACGACAGTGAGGACGTGTAGAGCGTATTGCCTGAATCCGGCTCGCCGTGGAGGTGCGGATGATACCGGGCCCATGGCAGGGCATCCGGACCCAGTTCGTCAACAGTATGAACCTGGTCAATATGGAGCCAACCCCAAAGGGCATGGAACGGACGGGATCCGGGTACAAACCGCCAGCGCCGGTTATGCATTTCGGCGTGGCGAAAAACGCCGAAGAACAGAAACAGATCTCCCGGCTCAACGCCCTGATTGCGAAGGTGTCCCTGGGCTGAGCCAGTCTGACCCAGCAGAGGTCGCCAGCCTTCTCCACGGGGGTAGGCACCCGCTATCAGATCCGGATCCAGGTGGGCATCGTGACTACCCCGGATTCGGCCACCGGTGAGATCCCGGGCAATCTTGCCGAGCCTGCGTTTGTCGAAAACCACATCGTCATAGCGGATTCGGGACCGGGTATCAGGAATAGGCAAAACGCACAGCGAGCCATCCGGCAGGACCGGGCTGGGACATCCACCGGCAGAAGAATCAAATCCTTTTCGGCTGAGGATCAATCGCATGGCATTACTCGAAAAGCATGAAGGCTGAACGGGCGGTAAATGCTATCTTAGACAAAACAAAAATGCGCGAATGTCACTGACCGGAACCGCCAACACCATGAGAATTGTCTGCATCTCCGACACCCACAGCATGCACCGCCAGATCCAGGTTCCGGACGGCGACCTGCTGATTCACGCCGGGGATTCCCTCGGGGTTGGCACACTGGACGAACTCGAGGATCTGGACCAGTGGTTCTCGGAGCTGCCCCATACCAACAAGATACTGATTGCCGGAAACCACGACTGGTGTTTCCAGGACGAACCGGCAGAGGCCCGGGAACTGGTGCGTAACGCTCATTATTTGCAGGACAGCCCGTTGGAGCTTGCCGGCCTGAAGTTCTGGGGCAGCCCATGGACGCCAGTGTTCTTCAACTGGGCATTCAATCTGGAACGGGGCGATGCCATTGCCGAGCGCTGGGCCCGCATCCCCGGAGACACCGATGTCCTTATCACCCACGGGCCTCCCGCGGGTATTCTCGACCGAATCGAGTCTCCCTCTGGCATCGTGCGCCCTGGCTGTGAGGCCCTGGCCGAGCGAATCGCCAGACTGTCCCTGAAACTCCATATCTTTGGCCATATTCACGAAGGCCACGGCGAAGAACAGATTGGCGATTGCCTGTGCGTAAACGCCAGCACCTGTAACGGCAGTTTCAAACCGCTGAACCCGCCGATTGTGATCGATCTGTAGCACCGTTCGCGGCTTATCTTGAAACAGGCGCCGGCAGACACCATGTTTTCTATCTCTCGAATTCCACTTTTACTGCGGGAGCTCCATGCCTGACTGTCCTGATTACTCGCTGCTCGAACTGGCCTCCGTCCGCGAAGGCGACTCGGTAGGCACCACGCTTGCCAACAGCGTGGCCTATGCCCAACGGGCCGAGAAACTCGGTTTCAAGCGCTTCTGGCTGGCCGAGCATCACAACATGGAAGGCATCAGCAGCTCCGCGACGTCTGTCCTGATCGGACACATCGCAGGCAAAACGAAGTCTATTCGGGTCGGTTCCGGTGGTGTCATGCTGCCCAACCACCCGCCACTGGTCATTGCCGAGCAATTCGGAACACTCGAGAGTCTGTACCCGGGGCGGATTGACCTTGGACTGGGCCGCGCGCCGGGCACTGACCCGGTGACCGCGCGGGCCCTGAGGCGCGACGGCCTGGGTGCTGAACAGTTTCCTGAGGATGTCGCCCGGCTTCAGTCCCTGCTTGGCCCCCTGCAGCCAGGGCAGCCCGTGAGGGCCATTCCCGGCGCGGGCACCAATGTGCCGCTCTGGCTGCTGGGATCAAGCCTTTACAGCGCCCAGCTGGCCGCCATGCGCGGTCTGCCCTATGCCTTCGCCGGACATTTCGCACCCCGGCTCTACAGGGAAGCGCTCAGAGTCTACCGCGACAACTTCCAGCCCTCGGAAACGCTTGAACAGCCCTATGCCATGCTTGCCCTGCCAGCCGTTCCGGCCGATTCCGTTCAGGAGGCAGAGTTTCTGGCTACCACCAGCTATCAGCGCATTCTCGCCCTCTTCCGCGGACAACCGCTGTGGATGAAACCGCCTGTAAACAGCATGGACGGGCTCTGGAACGCGGGCGAGAAAGCCAGTGTGAAGGATTTTCTGGGTCTGCAATTGCTTGGCGATGCCGAAACCATCGGGAGACAGCTGCGACACATTCTCTCGGACATTGAGGTCGAGGAACTGATGTTCACGGTGGATATCTACGACCCAGAGACGCGCCGGCATGCGCTCGACATCCTGGCCCAAACCAGAAATGCCGGGCTGGCATTGTCCTAAAGCACGGATTCCACCGCGTCAATCAGCTCCGGATCCTGTGGGCGCACCCGGCTCGGAAAGGAGTCGACGACCGTGCCGGAACGATCAATCACATACTTGGTGAAGTTCCAGCGCGGGGGTTGGCTCTGCTCGTTGATGGCCCGGAACACCGGGTTGGCCTCGGCTCCGGTCACCGCTCCCGGTGCGATCATGGTGAAGGTCACTCCGAAGTTCTTGAAGCAAACGGTGGCCGCCTCGGCTTCGGAATCTGCCTCCTGCCAGAAATCGTCGCTGGCGAAGCCGACCACAATCAGCCCTTTCTCCGAATACTGTTTGTGCAGGGCCTCGAGCCCCTCGAACTGCCCTGTGTATCCGCAACGGCTGGCGGTGTTGACCACCAGCATGGGTTTGCCAGCCGCGAGATCACAGAGGTTTACCGTGTCTGTTGAGTGAAGCTTGCGTTGTTCATGATCGAGAAACGCCGGACAACTGTCCGCCATGGCTACCTGCGTTCCTGATAGACCGAAAATCAAAGCGGTGATTATCAGACCTCGTTTTACCTGTTTCATGGATCCGGATTCCCTGTTCAACTAGGTTTCTCTTATACGCCGCAACCGGACCGATGGCTCAGCCAGCAAGGTGGACAGAGCAGGCCCTGCTGCTCATCATTCAGGTGATTAAAGCGTTCAGCACCGGAGCAACATTCATCATGACAGACACCCCGATCCACGTCTTCCTTTCCCACGGCCTGGAGAGCGGACCCGGCAGCACCAAGATCCAGGCCATGAAAGCCGAGGCGGAAACATTTCCGGGCATTCAGGCCCACGCGATTGATCACAGCAGCACCCGGGATCCAGCGACACGGCTGGCCCAGATGCGCGAGGCAATGGCTGAATGCAATGCCAAGCCGGAAAACACCATCCTTGCCGGTTCGAGCATGGGGGGCTGGGTCTGCGCACAGACATCCTCGGAAACGCCTGTTCTGGGATGCTTCATGCTGGCGCCAGCCCTGGCGATGGCCCGGTATCCCCAATCCAGCCCGCTGATCCAGGCGGACCACCGTCAGATCATTCATGGTTGGGATGACGACGTGGTACCGGTAGCGCCGGTGCTTGATCTGGCCCGTGATCAGGGCCTTCCGATTCTTGTCCTGCCGGATGGGCACCGACTGGAAAACAGTCTTGATCGGGTCGTCAGTGAGTTCCGCGAATTCCTTCAAACCTGCCTTTCAGATATGAATCGACCGTGATTTCATGAACTTACGAAACGGTCAAAACCATCTCTGCTGAAACGATTGTTTTGGCCATTTTCTTGCGAAAACCACTTTGTTTTGCCAGTCTTTATTAATGTAACAATAAATTTCAGCAAAAAAACGAACGGAGAAAACCCGATGAGCAGCATGAGTAAGTTCAAGAAACTGGCCGGAATTTCAGCGTTCGCATTCGCTGCGATGACCATGGCGAACTCGGTAAACGCCGCTAACTGGCGCTATGCGCACGAAGAGTACGAAGGCGACGTTCAGGACGTATTCGCATACAAGTTCAAGGAATACATTGAGGATAACTCTGACCACACCCTGCAGGTATACCGTTTCGGCGAGCTGGGTGAGTCTGACGACATCATGGAGCAGACCCAGGCAGGCATCCTGAACTTTGTTAACCAGTCGCCCGGCTTTACAGGCTCCCTGATTCCGGAAGCGCAGATCTTCTTTATTCCTTACCTGATGCCGACCGACATGGATACGGTGATCGAATTCTTTCGCACCAGTAAAGCCATCAATGAAGACTTCCCGGAGCTTTACGCAGAGAAGGGTCTGGAGCTTCTCAAGATGTATCCGGAAGGGGAAATGGTTGTAACGGTTGATGAGCCGGTCACCCAGCCCGAGGACTTCAACAACAAGAAGATCCGGGTCATGACCAACCCGCTTCTGTCAGAAACCTATTCTGCCTTCGGCGCGACACCGACCCCGCTGCCCTGGGGTGAAGTCTATGGTGCGCTGCAGACCAACATGATCCAGGGGCAGGAAAACCCGATCTTCTGGATCGAGTCCGGCGGTCTTTATGAAGTGTCCCCGAACCTGGTCTTCACCAAGCACGGCTGGTTCACCACTGCCATGATGGCCAACCAGGATTTCTATAATGGCCTGTCTGACGCCGACAAGAAACTGGTTCAGGACGCTGCAGACTTTGCCTTTGAAGAAATCATTGTGCACATCGACGGTCTGGCAGACGAAGCCCTGGCCAAGATCCAGAAAGCCAGCGATGAAGTCACCGTCACCCGTCTGAACGACGAACAGATCGAAGCCTTCAAGGCCCGTGCGCCCCAGGTGGAAGAGAAGTTCATCGAAATGACTGGCGACAGTGGCAAAGAACTGCTGGACCAGTTCAAAGCAGACCTGGAAGCAGTTCAGAACAACTAAGACTAGAGGAACCACTCCCGCCGGCTCCGGCCGGCGGGCAGCTGTGCTAACCCCGCCCCGCCGGGGATTCCCTACCGGCAGGGAGCGACATGCTCTGGAGCAGACCCCATGTCCGAGAATTCCCCGGATCTTGAAGACGACACCGGCACCTACGAGTCCGGCCTGCCCGGATTTCTGGGGACCATCGATGAAATCATTGCCAAGGTCGAGGCGTTCATGCTGGCCGCTGGCGTCATCCTGATGGCAATCAATACCTGTGTGAATGTCATTGCGCGGTATGTATTCGGTGAAGGCCTCTTTTTCTCAGGTGAAATCAACCGGATCCTGATTATACTCATCACCTTTGCCGGCATCGGCTATGCAGCCCGCCACGGCAGGCACATCCGGATGTCCGCAATCTACGACGCACTGCCAGTCAAGGGCCGCAAGGTCTTGATGATCATCATCGCCCTGTTCACGTCTCTTGTGATGTTCTTTCTTTGCTACCACTCCTTCGGATACATCGAAACCCTTTACAGTCGTGGGCGTATTCTGCCCGCCCTGGGCTTTGAGATCTGGTGGATTTATATCTGGGTCCCGATCGGTTTTGCCATTACAGGTATTCAGTACCTCCTGACGGCCATCAAGAACTTCACCAGCAAGGATGTTTATCTTTCCACTGGGGTTGTCGACGGCTACGCGGATACAGAATCGGAAGTATGAACCCTGCAGCTGACGTTAAGGAAGGATAGGAAATCATGGCAACTATAATGATGTTGATCATGATCGGGTTGCTGCTGCTGGGCTTCCCGATGATGGTTCCGCTGATCACAGGTGCGGTGGTCGGTTTTGTAATGATGTTTGATGGCTTCGGCCAGATGGGCACCTTCGTCCAGCAGATGATGGGCGGTATCCGGCCCGCCTCGCTGATTGCGGTCCCAATGTTCATTCTGGCAGCGGACATCATGACCCGCGGTCAATCCGCTGACCGGCTGATCAACATGGTCATGGCGTTCATCGGCCACGTAAAAGGCGGTCTGGCCATCAGTACCGCCACGTCCTGTACCCTGTTCGGTGCTGTGTCCGGGTCTACCCAGGCCACGGTCGTGGCTGTTGGCTCCCCCCTGCGGCCAAAACTGCTGAAAGCCGGCTATTCGGATTCGTTTTCGCTGGCACTGATTATCAACTCCAGCGACATCGCCTTTTTGATTCCGCCCAGCATCGGTTTCATCATCTACGGGGTTATCTCCGAGACCTCCATTGCGGAACTGTTCATTGCCGGTATTGGGCCAGGCATCATGATTCTGTTCATGTTTTCGATCTATTGCCTGATCTACGCCCATATCAACAAGCTTCCCACCGAGGAGAAGTCCACCTGGGGCCAGCGAGCCGTGGCCATGCGGGAGGCCTTATGGCCGCTGTTCTTCCCGGTCATTATCGTCGGCGGGATCTACGGTGGCATCTTCAGCCCGACAGAGGCGGCGGCCGTTTGCGTGCTCTACGCTTTCCTGCTGGAATTCGTGGTGTTCCGATCACTGAAGCTTGCTGACATCTACCGGATTGCAAAGTCCACCGGCCTGATTACCGCAGTCGTGTTTATCCTGGTCGCCGTGGGCACTGGCTTCTCCTGGATTATATCCTTTGCCCAGATTCCCCAGGCGATTCTGGATTCAGTCGGGATCAGCGACATGGGACCGGTTGGCGTGATGATTACCATCTGTGTCGCCTTCTTTATTGCCTGCATGTTCGTGGATCCGATCGTGGTGATTCTGGTGCTTACACCAATCTTCGCGCCAGCAATCCAGGCTTCAGGCCTGGACCCGGTCCTGGTCGGTGTGCTGATCACCCTGCAGGTGGCCATCGGCTCGGCGACACCGCCGTTCGGCTGTGACATCTTCACTGCCATCGCGATTTTCAAGCGCCCCTATCTGGAGGTTATTCGGGGCACGCCGCCGTTCGTATTCATGCTGATAGCTGCTGCCGGGCTTTTGATTGCGTTCCCGCAAATAGCATTGTTCCTGCGCGACCTGGCCTTCAGGTGATCTGACCACCCTGGAGGGTGAATACAAAGGAGAGCGACATGTTCAAACGGATTCTGGTGGCAGTAGACGGTTCAATGACCTCCTTTGAGGCCTTGAGCAAGGCTATTGAGCTGCAAGAACTGACGGATGCAGAGATCTACCTGCTTTGCGTGTACAAGCATCACAGCCTCTTTGAGGCATCCCTGTCGATCGGACGGCCGGCTGAAATGGACATCCCGGATAAAGTGCTTTCAGAGTACGCCAAGGACGTGGTGAATCACGCGAAACAACTGGCTGCGGAGCGCGGCGGCAAAAACGTCAGAGGCTTCGTTAAAGCAGGCAAGCCTTCGAAGGTCATTGTCGATTTTGCCAAGGACAAAGGGGTGGATCTGATCGTCATCGGTACCAAGGGTACGCACAGTGACAAGGATGGCCTGTTTCTGGGCAGTGTTTCGCATCGGGTAGCATCTCACGCGAAATGCCCGGTTCTTGTGGTTTAACCGTCTAACCAAAAACTTCGACCCTGTTACGGCCGGCTTCCTTGGCGCGGTAGAGCGCCCTGTCGGCCAGGGTCAGAATCTGCAACGGTTTCTCGCCACTTTCCAGCCAACTGGCAACACCCACCGAGACTGTCAGTGCGCCAAGATCTTTCTCCCGATGAATGATCGCCACGTCCCTCACTGCGCTACTGAGCTGGCTTGCCTTATCCATTGCCGCTTCTGATGTGGCTCCCGGCATCACCACCACGAACTCTTCACCGCCATAGCGGCAAACAAGATCACTCTCACGGAACTGTTTCTGGAGAATACCCGCAACTATTTTCAGGGCATTATCTCCAGCTTCATGACCGTAAGTATCGTTGAACTTCTTGAAGTGATCGATATCGATGATCAACAGCGACAGCGGAAGATCGTTGCGCTGTGCAACAGCGCTCTCATGCTCGAAAAGCTGATCAAAGTAGCGGCGGTTTTTAAGCCCGGTTAGTCCATCCTCGTACGAAAACTTCTGCAACTCTTCCCGAAGAGCAATGCTGGAGAGAGTAATACTGATTCTCTGAATGGCCTGATCCAGTGCCGCTAAAAGACGGGCCGAACCATACTCGCTCTCTGCGTTATCGAAAACGCCATCCCCCTCCAGCAGCAGAATGCCTTCAGTGACGTTACCCGCGCTGGCTGACTCCACATTCACCCAGAAGCAAAGCGTGGCACTCTCGACTTCTCTATCCACCCCTTCGGCGCCATGCCACTGTCTCAGTTGCGGCAGCCTGGAGGGTTCCGGCAGACCTTTGCGGGCGTCCAGCAACACCGGCAGAGGGACCGGGCGGCTGAATCCCCAGACAGCGACGCGATCGTACCGGTCGCTTGACCCCCTTTGATAGAAGGCGCCTTTCAGTGGGCTGCAGATATCCGGGAGCGCCCGTACAAGCAGACCGAACGCCTGCTTCAGGCCCAGACAGTCCTGGAGTTCGGTAAGAACGTCGCCCAGAATCCTGTTTTTCTCGTTTTCGAAGGTCAGCATCCGGACCCGTGCCTGCTCACGCCGGGCCAGTGCCTCTGCTTTGGCGGTACGTTCAGCCACCTTTTCCTCCAGAGACACGTTCAACCGCTTCAGCGCTTCCTGGGTTCCCGCATAGTGCCACAGAGAGATAACCACCACGGCCAGGGAGAACAGGAGCATACCCCAGCTAACCGGCACCCGTCCCCAGGGCAGTACCCCGTGGGCAACTGCCATATCTACAATCAGCAAGCCACAGAAAATGCCAAAGGCCAGTAGCAATATCTGTTGTTCCCGCAACATCCGACGGATACGACGCAGCACCACGGCAAAAATGATAACCAGAGAAACAAGGAACAGGGCATCGAATGGCGGGAATGTCGAGGACAGATCAAACACGCCAGCAAGCGCGCCGAGCAATGCACCGACGAGATACACCAGATGAACCTTCCAGATCAGGTTGATTAACCAGGGGCGATGATTTGTCAGCCATTGTTCGAGCAGAAGCGCCAGCGCTACCGGCAGCATGTAGTAGGAACCGGCGGCCAGGTAATCCCACATCAACGGCTGATAGGCAATCAGCAGACTGGCCTGGCTTTCTGATACCAGCATCAGGGCCGAAGCGAGGGTGAACAGTGAAATACTGGCAAACGTCTTCTTTTCCGTCTGGAGCAACGCAAAAATGATCGCCAGCAGCGCAATCAGGGTAGCGAAGCCTGCGATTGCAAGAGCTTCGAGGGAATTCTTGAGGATGTACAACACCAGGTCCGGGTGGTCCATGATGGAGACTTCCCCCCACAGCCCAATGTCTGTGTAGTTGGAGAACACACGGAAGTATACGGGCTTGCCCTCATACCCCTCAGGCAGGAAGATTTCATGCCAAGGCCAGCCCTCAAAGCGGCCACGACCCTCGGCGTCGAACTCTCCATACTGGTAGATTTTCTCGCCGTCGACCCAGACCTGCACGATCAGATCGACACTGAAGATATAAAGAACGGGCTCCTGCCACTCCCCTGCGGGCAAAGTCACCCTGAACCAGACGTTTTCACGACCTTCGCGGCCAGGAGGGTTGGACGGGAAGCCAATGCTGGTCCACTTTTCCGGCGCATCCTGCAACACCCACTGGGGAACACCTTCGGAGGTAAACGGAGAGTCGCCCCAGCGGTATTCCCAACCCTGAGTTACCGGCTGCGATGCACCGTTGGCCAACGCGGGCATAAGGAAAACCAGGAGCAGCACACTTGAGAGGCGCAGCAGGCTTATCAATGACATCAGGAAAGCGAACCCGCGTTATCTGGCGATGAGAGTTGATTATAGCCCAGCGCCCTGAAAAGGTGGGGGCTGCTTCGCCTGCTAATCAGTCTTTTTTGGGCTTCACCACCCATTCCGGGTCTTCAAACTCACCAATGGGCTTGATATCGACAAAGGGCGCCGCACTCCGGATGATGGCGGCCACGTCGGGGTTGTGCTGCCCGTCCGCGGGGAATATCCCGTTAGCGTGAGGAACGCCCCATCACCAGCAATGCCAACAGTGCGGATCCAACCACCAGCAGCAGGGCCACCGCATTGAGAACGGGCGTCGACCCCTCCCGAAGACGGTTGAACAGTGCCACCGTCAACGGCGTGTCACTACCTGTGAGCATAACGGTGGTGTTGAAGTTTTCAAATGACATCAGGAACGCCATGGCGGCAGCGCCGAAAATGGATGGCAAAAGCCAGGGCAAGGTTACGGTAAACCAGGCCACCAGTGGCGTAGCGCCCAGGTTCAGGGCAGCTTCCTCCAGCTGGGGATCAAACTTGCGTAACCGGGCCGCAATCACCAGGGTGCTCAGAGTCGCGATGAAAGTGACCTGCCCCACCACCACCAGGGTCATACCCGGCCGGAAAAGATCCAGCTCGATACCCCAGGCCGATGAAACATCATTGGCCATACCACTGTAGAACACCAGAATGGATACCCCCAGAATGACCCCGGGAATCACTAGCGGCAGCAACATGAGCAGGTACAGGAACTCCTTGCCCCGGAACTGTACCCGCTCAAACAGCACCGCATTAACACACCCCAGGGCGACGCTCACCAGAGTCACCCAGAAGGCAATCTTGGCACTGACCCAGAGCGCTGTGAGCAGGCCATCGTCGTGGAAAAGCCCGGTGCGGCCCTCACTGCCATCGGCGAAATACCAGTCCAGGGTAAAGCCTTTCCATGGCAGCGACGGAAAAGGCGCATCGTTGAAGGCAAACACGGCTGTGACCAGCAGGGGCAAGGCCAGATACACGAAAAATGCCACCAGATAGGCCAGATAGAGGCTATCGAAGAGCCGGGAGCGGGGAACCGAACGAATCATGACGTCATCCCATCACCTTGCGCAGCGATTGACCCGAGATCTTCAGTCCCAGCCACACGATGACCGACGACAGGATCAATAGCAGCACACCGAGTGCTGCGCCCTGCTCCCAGTTAAAACGGGTGATGAACTGGGTGAAGATTTGCTCGGTAAACCAGGCGCTGTCCTTGCCCCCCATGAGTACCGGCGTCAGATAGCTGCCAAGAGTGAGCATGAACACCACGATGCATCCGGAAACGATACCGGGCATGGCCCAGGGCACCACGATTTCGCGCAACACGGTGCCGTGACCGCCACCCAGGTCGTAACCGGCTTCCACCAGGTTTTCATCCATGCCATCAAGGGTTGTCACCAATGGCACCACCATGAACAGAAGGCCGTTGTAGACAAGCCCGATGATGACCGCCACATCGTTGTAGAGCATCTCCACCGGGCCATCCGCCCAGCCCAGGGCCTGAAGCCAGGAACTGAACAGCCCACTTTCGCGCAGCAGAATCATCCAACCGTAAGTACGTACCAACTCACTCGCCCAGAATGGAATCAGGCAGGCCAGAAACAGAATGCCTTTGGAGCGGCCTCTGGCAAGACGGGCAATGTACCAGGCAATGGGGAAGGCGATGATCAGCGTCAGAAAGGTGGTGAACAGCGACATCACCCCGGTGCGTACAAACGTCCGCCAATAATAGGCCTCGGTAAAGAAATTCTGGTACTGCTCAATGCCCCAGGCAATGGTGTCCCAGCTTTCCCGGACCTGGAA
>Ga0208919_1001181_pt1 | contig 15471 bp, 17 predicted proteins | sample 4_EtaG_FD_184076 | JGI IMG/M metagenome (GOLD analysis project Ga0208919, IMG submission 184076) | Marine viral communities from the Subarctic Pacific Ocean - 4_ETSP_OMZ_AT15127 metaG (SPAdes) (version 3) | ecosystem: Environmental > Aquatic > Marine > Oceanic | place: Pacific Ocean | collected...
TACTAATTAGGAGAACAAAATTATGGCATCAACTTATACGGCTCTCGGTGTAGAACTAATGGCAACTGGTGAAAACGCCGGTACATGGGGAACAAAAACTAACACTAACTTAAACATAATCGAACAAATTTCAGGTGGATATACCACACAAGCCGTTGGAGATTCTGGAACACCAACAGCTCTTACAGTTTCTGATGGATCAACTGGTGCTGCTATGTCTCACAGGATGATTGAACTTACAGGTTCAATTACTGGAGCTAGAGTTGTAACAATTCCTTTAGATGCACAAACATTTTATTTTTTAAGAAATTCAACATCAGGTGCTTACACAGTACAATTTAAATATGCATCAGGTTCTGGTGATACATTTACTTTTTCAGCAACTGATAAAGGTGATCAACTTGTATTTGCTACAGCAAATGATGGAACTAACCCTGATATTTATACATTAAATTTTGGTGATGTAACTCTTACTGGAACAGAAACTCTAACAAATAAAACTTTAACTTCTCCTAAAATTGGTACTAACATTTTAGATACTAATGGAAACGAATTAATTAATCTTACTGCAACAGGATCAGCTGTTAATGAAATTACATTAGCAAATGCTGCTACTGGTAATGCACCTACTATTACTGCTTCTGGAGAAACAAATGTAAGTCTTAACCTTGTTCCAAAAGGAACGGGTACTTTACAAGGTGGTGGTTCCGCTATAAAAATTGCAGGAAAAGAAACTATTTGGATTCCATCTTCAGCTATGTACCCAGCAACAACTAATGGTGCAGCAGCAGAACAAGTTGAAACAACAGCAACAAGACCTGATATGAAAGTATTAGATTTTGATGCGTCCACAGATCAGTTTGCACAATTTTCTATTGCAATGCCTAAATCATGGAATGAAGGGACATTAACTTACCAAGTGTATTGGACACCAGCTTCTACTAATACAGGGGACTGTATTTTTGGATTACAAGCAGTCGCTTGTGCCGATAGTGATACGATTGACGTTGTTTATGGAACAGCAGTAACAGTTACAGATGCTGGTATAGGAACAGTTGAGGATCAACAAATTTCATCTGAAAGTGGTGCTGTCACAGTTGCAGGATCTCCTGCAGCAGGTGAACAAACTTATTTTCAATTATATAGAGATGCAAATGCAGGTGGAGATACTTTTTCAGCTAATGCAAGAGTGCTCGGAGTTAAAATATTCTTCACTACAGATGCTGCTAACGACGCATAAGGAGTTTAGAATATGAGAAAAATACCTGGAGAAAATTTAACCGCAAACGGTAAATCAAGTAAAAACAAAACACCATCAAAAGGCAAAACCATGTTTGGTTACAATGTCTTAGGTTTTGGTGCTGGCGGAGGTAAAACCGCATATAACATTGATTGGTTAATCGTCGCTGGAGGCGGTGGCGGTGGTTCAGTTAGAAATACTGGTAATAACTATCTTAATGGTGGCGGCGGTGGCGGCGGCTCTATTAATTCTACAACTAACCAAGAAGTAAATGTTGGTAATGCGATTACTGTAACGGTAGGAGATGGCGCTCCAGGAAGACCAAATCCTCTTGTAATGGAAAAAGTTTTAGGAGGAACATCCTCTGTTGCATCTGCTGATTTTACAACTGTATCAAGAACTGGTGGAGGAAGCGGAGTAACTCACAATAACACTCAAGGATCACCCGCTGCACACAATGCTGTGTACGCAGATGGGGGCGGATCTGGTGGTGGAGGTAACTATCCTAATGCATTCGGTTTAGCTGGGCCAGACGGCGGTAATAACGGCGGTACAGGTACTGGATCAAATCCTTACGCAAAAGGTGGAGGAGGCGGTAATGGCGCTGTCGGTCAAAATGCTTCTGGACCAGGAGGAGGCGGTAATGGCGGAAACGGTGGGGCAGGAAGTCCAAACTCAATAACTGGATCGGCTGTAACTTATGCTGGTGGCGGAGGAGGCGGTGGATCTCCTCAATTCGGATCGGGAGGTTCTTCAGGTGGATCCGGTGGCGGCGGAGACGGAGAGAGTAACCAAAACGGTCAGAACGCAACTGTAAATACGGGCGGCGGTGGTGGCGGAGCTGGCGGACCCGGAGACCCTTCAACTCCTAATTACACAGGAGGGACTGGAGGAAAAGGTATTGTAATTTTAAGAGTGCCAACTGCTAATTATTCTGGCACAACAACAGGTTCTCCAACGGTAACTACAGATGGGGATTTTAAAGTTATATCATTTACTGGGTCAGGGAGTTACACAGCATAATGGCTTCTTTTGCAAAATTAGATGAGAACAATGTTGTTACTCAAATAGAGTCTGTAAATAATGCAGTTTTAATAAATCCAGCGACTAATCTTGAAGAAGAGATTAGAGGCATTAATTTTTTAAGAACTCTTTATAAAGAACCTACTGCAAATTGGAAACAAACTTCATATAACACACATCGTGGTATACATTATTCTCAAGATGAAAATTCAAAAACTATTGAATCCAGTGATCAAAGTAAGGCATTTAGAATAAATCATCCTGCCGTCGGAGATACATGGGATGAAGAATTACAAGGATTTATTCCAGCAAAACCTTTTCCATCTTGGATACTCCATACAGAAGATTCTACTAATGAAAAGAAAAAATATGAATGGTATGCACCTGTAGACGCACCTACTATAAAAGGAGTAGGAGATCCAGATTTCATTAACACAGGTGGAGAAGTATGGGTCATATACCATATTGATTGGGATGAAGAAAATCAAAGATGGACCGCATATTTAGGACAAAACAGGGATACACAATATGTCTGGAATGCGTCCACTGTTGCTTGGGATATCCTATAATATTGACTTTATTTTTATATTTAGTATAAAAATATAAAAACATACAGAAATGAATAAAAAAATAAATAGCAATATCCAAGGTATTTTTCCAACACCTATATATTTTTCTGATTTAGAAAAACCTTTAAGTAAAAAAGAAAACGCATTTATAAAACAACACTACAAAAAAACTAGATTAAACGAAGGAAATTTATCTAGTAAAGATAATTATATTTTAAATAATAAAAATTTGTTGTCTTTAAAAAAACAATTATTATCAAAAATAGATGATTATTTTAAAAAAGTAATTACCCCACTAGATGATGTCAAACCTTATATCACTCAGTCTTGGTTAAACTTTACTGGTAAAAACCAATACCACCATAAACATTCTCATCAAAACAGTATTATATCAGGTGTTTTATATTTAGATGTTGACTCCGAAAACGATAGAATTTATTTTCATGACGGTCTCTATGATCAAATTTCTTTTCAACCAAAAACATTTCATCCTTTTAATTCTAGTTCGTGGTGGTTTCCTATAAAAAACAATCAAGTGTTTTTATTTCCTTCAAAAACCGTGCACTCTGTAGATTTAAAGGAAGAAGATAATATAAGGACTAGTTTAGCTTTTAATGTTTTTGTAAAAGGAACATTTGGATACACTGATAATTTAACAGAATTAATTTTAAAATGAGTAAAAAAATATTTTTTATATCTGGTTTTCCTAGATCTGGAAATACTTTACTAGCCTCAATATTAAATCAAAATAAAAAAATAAAAGCCACGGCTCACTCTGTTCTACCAGATGTAATTAATGATTTAGATAAACTAAAACGAGGACCTATTTATAACAATTTTAAAGATGAAAAATCTTTAGATAATTTAATAGAAAAAACATTTACTAATTATTATAACGATTGGGATTGTGATTATATTATTGAAAGAGGAGATTGGATAACACCACGTAATTTAAATTTACTTCACAAATATTTTAAACATAACGAAATAAAAATTGTTGTTTTGGTTAGAGATATATTAGATATTATTGGATCTTATTTATCTGTTTGTAAAAAAAACCCTGAATTTTTTATAAATCTTTTCTATGAATCAAGAGATAAATCAGAGATGGCTTATTCTTATTTAGAAGAAAAAGCAGACATGATAATGGATAAAGACTCTTACGTTTACTCAATGTTATACTCAGTAAAATATTTATTAAAGAGTAATTTTAAAAATTATATTTTTGTAGAATACAACGATTTAGTAAATAGCCCCAAAGACACTTTAAAAAAAATATATAATTTCTATGAAATAGAAGAATATAAACATGATTTTAATAATATTAAACAATTTAAAGTAAATGGTATTAGCTATGATGATACAATGCATGGAGCTCAAATTCATACTTTACAAGAAGGAGATATAAAAAGAAGAGAGTATCAAATAGAAGTACCACAAAGAATTGTAGATAAATATCGTAACTTGGAGATTTGGAAAAATGAAATTAATTCAGATAGATAACTTTTTTGATAGCCTTAATATTATGTTGCCTGAAATAAGAAAGATTAAATTACATACACAAAACACACATGAGTATAAAAAATCAACTTGGCCTGGATATAGAAGTAATTCTTTATATACTGTAAAACCTATTTTATGGAATCATCAACTTGGCCTGGATATAGAAGTAATTCTTTATATACTGTAAAACCTATTTTATGGAATCATGTAAATGCCATGATGACAAAGTATGAGATATTAGATAAATGCTCTTGGCACATAAATACATATGTTCATTTAAGATTAGATAAAGATAAAAATGAAGATTGGATTCACACAGATCATGATTCTGATTTTGCAGCTCTAATATATCTTTCTAAAACTAATTTAAACTCAGGCACAAAACTTTTTGATGAAAATGAAAATATGATTAACGATGTAAAGTTTGTACAAAATAGATTTGTTATGTATTCAGCTAGATACAAACATGTAGGTTACGGTCACCATGGAAAGAATATAGATGATGGTCGATTAACTTTAAATTTATTTATTAAAAAAAACAAATGAAAGAATATAAAATACCTAAATCTACTTTTATTGGTGGATCGTTTATAAATAAAAAACTTTGTGATAATTTAAAATTTTATTTTAAAAAGTTACCATTTAATTTTAAAAAAACTGGCACTGTAGGATTAAATCAAACAGATAAAAACATAAAAGACTCTATTGATATAAGTTTTACTGGTAATGAAAACATACCTGTTCTTATAGATTATTTAAAAGAGCTACAAAAATGTATTTTATTGTATCAAAAAAAATTTGAAGATGTTTATTTAATAAGTAGATTTGGTTTAAGCCATGAAGGTTATAATATTCAAAATTATAAAAAAGGAGGTGGATTTAAAACATGGCACCATGAAAGAAATTGTTTAAAACAATGTCACCGAGTTTTAGTTTTTATGACTTATTTAAATGATGTAGAAGATGGGGGTACTTTTTTTAAGTATCAAAATTTTAAAGCTCCTGCTAAAAAAGGTCTTACTTTAATTTGGCCTTCTGATTGGACTCACACCCATAAAGGTCAAATAAGTAAAACAAAAGAAAAATTTATAGTAACTGGATCATTAGGTTTTTTAGAATAAAAAAATGAATAAAGATTTAAAAAAATATGTTCTTAAAATTGAAAATTTTTTAAGTAAAGAATTTTGTAATCAAACTATTAATCAGTTAAAAAAAATACAATGGAGAAAACATGATTTTTATAATATAAGAACAAACAAAAGCACACCTAGATCAGGTTATAGAGAACTAGATGTTTCAAATGATGTAGTGCCTAATAATGAAGAGATAATGAAAAGATTACATAATGCTTTAGAACATTATCTTAAAGAATTAAATTTTAAATGGTTTTGTTCTTGGGATGGGTATTCTAGAGTAAGATATAATAAATATTCTAAAGGTCAGAAAATGGCAATACATTGTGATCACATTCATAATTTATTTCCTTCATCAGAAGGAGGTGTTCCAAAATTAAGTTGTTTAGGCGCTTTAAACGATAACTATACTGGAGGGGAACTTGTGATGTTTACAGATACTATAATAAAATTAAAACAAGGGGATCTTTTAATATTTCCATCTAGTTTTTTATACCCTCACGAAGTTAAACCTGTTAAAAAGGGTAAGAGATATTCTTATATATCTTGGGTTTGGTAACCCTAAAAATAGATTGAATTACTCTATAATCTAATATAATAGCTAATAAACAGGATTTTATATGCTACAAAAACTAGGTTTTTTACCCGGATTCAACAAACAAGTTACATCTACAGGCGCTGAGTCACAGTGGACTGGTGGCACAAACGTACGTTTTAGGTATGGTACACCTGAAAAAATTGGTGGTTGGTCTCAATTAGGAGATAAAAAATTAACCGGTGCAGCTAGAAGTTTGCATCACATGGTTAATAAAGAAGGTATTAAATACGCAGCTATTGGCACAAATAGGATTTTATATGTATATTCTGGAGGAGTATATTATGACATTCATCCTTTAACTAATCCATCAGGGACAGCTATTACCAGTGCGTTTAGCACGACTAACGGGCAATCAACGGTTACTTTAACGTTTGCTTCTGCACACAATTTTCAAGTAGGTGATATTATATTATTTGGTGACCCATCTACATTTACCGCTATTACAGGTTCTAATTTTTCTTCTACAACTTTTTGTGATAAAAAATTTATGGTCACTGCTGTGCCTACCACTACAACTTTAGAAATAAATGCTGGTGCTACTGAAACAGGAGCAGGAGCAACTACATCTGGAGGTATAACTTATTTTCAATACTATCACGTAGGGCCCGCTGAACAGATTGGAGTCTTTGGTTATGGTATATCACAGTGGGGTGGTACAGTTACAAACCCACAAACTACTACATTGAATGGAGCATTAAATGCCGACTCTGCTGGAACTGGTGGTTCAGGGACCACGATTAATGTAGCAAGTACAACTGGATTTCCAAGCACAGGAACAAATTTTATACAAGTAGATAATGAAGAAATATCTTACACAGGAATTACAGCTACAAGTTTTACTGGAATTACTAGAAATGTTAGAGGAACAGCTAACGCTTCTCACAGTAATGGTGCAACAGTTACTAACTTTAGTAGTTATTCAGCCTGGGGCCAAGCAGCATCAACCACGGATAAAGTTGCAGAACCGGGTATGTGGTCATTAGATAATTTAGGAAGCACACTTATTGCGTTAATATTTAATGGTGAGTGTTTTGAATGGAATGCAGATGCATCGAATGCAACAGCAACACGTGCAACTATTATATCTGGTGCACCCACAGCGTCTAGAGATATGTTGGTATCTACTCCTGATCGTCACTTAGTATTTTTTGGAACTGAAACAACTATTGGAGATAAAAGCACACAAGATGATATGTTTATTAGATTCTCATCTCAAGAAAACATAAACGACTATACACCTACAGCTGAGAATAGTGCTGGTACACAAAGACTGGCCGCTGGATCACGGATCATGGGTGCTAAACTTGGTAGAAATGCATTATATGTTTGGAGTGATACAGCTTTATTTACCATGCGTTTTGTTGGAACTCCTTTTACTTTTGCCTTTGAACAAGTTGGAACTAACTGTGGATTAATAGGTAAGAATGCTGCTGTTGAAGTTGATGGTGCTGCGTACTGGATGTCTGACAATGGTTTCTTTAGATATACTGGTAAACTAGAATCTATGGATTGTTTAGTTGAAGACTATGTTTATGATAATTTAAATACAACATCTAATCAAATGGTTTATGCAGGTATTAATAATTTGTTTGGAGAAGTTACATGGTTTTATCCAGAAGCTGGTTCAAATGTAAACACACAATCAGTTACTTATAGTTATTTAGATTCAACTGCTAAACGACCTATATGGTTTGTAAACGCAAGTCCTTTATTTATTAGAACTACGTGGCAAGATTCTGCTGTATTTGGATTGCCACATGCAACTCAATATGATGCAGGCACAGATACATCTTTTGATGTAACAGGAAACACAGAAGGTATTTCATATTATTATGAACATGAAACAGGAGTTAATCAAGTAAGACTAGGAGTAACAACCGCTATTCCAGCTGACATTACTTCTGGTGATTATGATATTACACAAAAAGTTATAAGAGGAGCAGCAACTAACATGGCTGATCTTAGAGGAGATGGTGAAAATATTATGAGAGTTAGCAGAATTATACCAGATTTTATTAATCAACAAGGAGCTTCTATTATACAATTAGATTTAAGAAACTATCCTAGTGATACTGCAGCTAGTTCATCTTTAGGTCCATTTACTATTACATCTGGCACAACTAAAGTAGACACACGAGCTAGAGCAAGAGCTATAGCTCTTACAATATCTAATACAGCTGTTGATACTAGTTGGAAACTAGGCACTTTTAGATTAGATATACATGCTGGAGGAAGAAGATAATGGCTAAAATTGTACAAACATTAACAAGAGCAAGCTCAGAGTATGAAGAAGATGTAGCTCAGTCTTTAGTTAGAGATTTAGATGCAGTTCTTGAAAAATTAAACACTACATTTCAAGAAGAATTAAAACAGGAGATAGAAGCTAGAAGTTTCTTTTTAGATTAATGGCAGTAGTAAACCAATATAAATTTGTAGGTATAGACAACAGTACAAGTGGTAGTGCACTTACACCATTAGGATCTGGTGTTCCTGCAATTAATGAAACAATTGTTATTAAATCAATACTTGTTACATCAGCTGGTACACCTACTGTAACTATCATTAACAATAGTATTACAGCTATTAAATCAGCACAATTAACAGCTAATACTACAACAGAATTATTAACCCAACCGCTAATAGTAGAAGGTGGTAAAACCTTTACAATACAATCTAGTACATCAGACTCGTTTGATGTAGCTATTAGTTATCTAAACATTAAGAAAGAGGTAACAACATAATGACAGACATACCAACACTAACACCAGAAAAAATTATAACAACGATTAAGAACAAGAAAACAGGTAAAGTATACGAGACTGAAGAGGCTCTAAAAGCTGCTAATATACCTGAAGAAGACGTGCAAAGAGATGTAACAGTTATTATGCCGGCTCTTGATTTGTTCGCTAAAACAAAGTAAAAGGAGATACTATGGAAGAAAAAATTTCAATGAACGAATCTATACAAGCTGGAGCACCTGATATTAAATACAATAGTGGTGATATTAGAATGGGTAGACAAGAACCAAATGATCAAAGCATGCAAATTGCAGCAGAAATATGGTCACAAATGGAACCAGAACAAAAAGTTCAGTTTGCTAGTTTTGAAGCTTTTTTTGAAAGTGGTATCTGGAAACAAATTTTACAACAGTTGCAACAAGATCAATCAGGAATCCAATCTCAAGCTCCCGAAATGATGATGAGCGAAAACGTTAACATGCAAGAACAAATGCCTGGTGGCGGAATAGCTGATGTTAACATGAGAGAAAAAGTTGCAATGGCAGCCAACGGTGGTTTGATGGGTCTCTATAACAGAGGGATGTAGTCATGGCAATTTCAAGATTGCAACAAGCACGACAGATGCGTAGAGGTGGAGGCATTATGGGAAGTAATGCAGGCTCTATGTTAGTTGCTCCAACAGCAGATGGAAGTAGACCAGGATACTATGGACCTGATGAAGGTGAAGGTGGTAAGGAATCTGATTTTGGTAAAGACACTTACAAATCAGGTAACATTGATAGAGGTGGTCAATCAGGTGGTACAGATGCACAATTTCAAGCAGCAAGACAGGCTGTAGAAGCAAGAAACAAAGCAGCAAAAGATGCTAAAGAAAAAGAAAAACAAAAAATAATAGATGAAATGTTGGTTACTCCTATTGGGAGAAATAAAAGACTTAATAAATTTCAAATTTACAATAATAAATTTCAAAGACAAAAAAATTTAGAGTTAGCACGTAAAAGAGCATTTCAAAAATATAAAGATTTAGAAAAATATGTTCATGGAGATTTTGATATGGACTATGATTTTACAGTAGACATATATGGTAATAAAGTACCCAAAGGATTAGAATATTTAACAAGCAATAAAGGTACATCAATAGAATCTAAAAGAAAAAATTTATATGATGTAAACTCACAAGCTTATGGAACTATAGGTATAGCGGCTGATTTATTTAGACCAGATACACAAGTTACATTAGAAAATACTTTAAACAAAGCTAGAAATTATAATAAAATTATTTTAGATTCACCTAATTTAACTAACCAACAAATAAAAGATAGATTAACAGACTTACAAAATTTAGGTAAAACTCCAGATCAAATTAATCCTCCAGACACTCGTGACGATGGAAACCAACAAGCTTATTTACCTTACGAACAAGTTTTACCAGAAGACGATTATGAAAGAGAACAAAAAGAATTTGATTATCATTTAGGTCTAGGTGGACAAAAGGTTGGTAGAGATGTAACTCTTGGATACGCAGCTAACGGTGGTAGAATTACTAGAGCAGGTGGCGGCATCATGAATGCTGTACCAAGACAAGGATATTTTCTAGGTAAGATAGTTAAAGGTGTTAAGAAAGCTGTGGGTAGTGTAGCCGATGCAGCAGGAAAAGTTTTAAAAAGTGATGCTGGTAAGTTAGCATTAGCCGGAGCAGCGTTTTATTATGGCGGTGGTGGTTCTAAAGTTTTTAATACGGGTGATGGTTTTTTTAGTGGACTTGGTAAAATGGGAGCTAATTTTTTTAGTAAATCAAACCCTCTTTTATTTAATAAAGCAGGTGAACTTAGTTTAGGTAAACTAGGATTAGCTTCAGCAGCATTACCTTTTTTAATGCCTGAAGCTAAACCAAACGAAGACATTGGTATGGGTGAAAGAGGTGGTAAATTGTTAGATTCACAAGGTAATGAAGTATTACCAGTTGGTATTAGAAAAGAAATAAACGAAGCTTATGAATCAAAAGATCCTGAAAGAATTAAAGCAATAGAAAATTATTATGCTTTTTTACCACCAACTGAGCAATACTTACCTTATTCAAACTATGGTTCACAAGGTTACAGAACTACTGTAGCAACAGGTGGAAGAATTAGAGCTGAAGAAGGTGGGCTCATGAACCTTGGTGGCATGGAAAAAGATTATAGAGCTGAAGGTGGATTCGTACCAATAGGTAAACAAGAAAAGGCAGATGATGTCCCTGCAAGACTAAGTGTAAATGAATTTGTATTTACAGCTGACGCTGTTAGAAATGCTGGCGGTGGTGACATAGACAAAGGTGCAGAAGTTATGGAAAATATGATGAAAAATTTAGAAAATGGTGGTAGAGTATCTGAGGAATCACAAGGAAACACTGGCGCTCAAGAGATGTTTAGTGTATCAGAGAGAATAGGAGAAGTAATTTAATGGCAATAACAGAAACACGTAGTTTACCACCACAATTTGTAGAAGATCTAGGTAAAGATTATGCAACGCAGTTAACAGGTTTAACTTCTCAAGCATTAGACACAACAAAATTTCAACCAATGGTTGCTGGTCAAGACCAGGCAACAAAAGATGCTTACACAAGAGCTACGACTCAAGGTCAAGGTATAGGAGCATACGCACCATACTTACAACAAGCAGGACAATATCAAACTGGTACAGGAACGTTTGCAGGTTTACCTACAAACATGATGGGTGCACAAGATTTAACAGGACCCAACGCTTACCAACAGTTTATGTCTCCGTATCAACAAGATGTAATTGATGCAACACTATCAGAATATGACAAGCAAGCTGCAGCTGGTATAACTAATATTGGTTTGGGTGCTGCTAAGTCTGGTAATTTAGGTGGTGGTAGAGAAGGTGTTATGAGAGCACAATATCAAAATCAATCAGATATGAACAGAGCAATGTTAAACGCAAAATTATTACAAGAAGGATTTGGTAATGCACAACAAGCAGCCAACACAGCATTTACACAAACACAACAACTAGGAGCCGATCAACAAAGAATGGCTACACTAGTTCCAGGTTTACAAGGGTCAGATATTTCAACGTTGGGTCAAGCTGGGCGCGGCCAACAATTGTACGAACAATCTATTCTTGATCAACAAAGAGAAGCAAACAGACTTGCAGCTTACGAACCATACGAAAGACTTGGTTACATGGGTGCTGGTATGGGTAACGTCATGGGTGGTGCTATGGGTCAATACACTTCACAAGTTACACCTAATCAATCGCCGTTGCAGCAAGCGTTAGGAATAGCTTCACTAGGACTAGGAGCTTACAAAGCTTTAACATAATATGTATAATAGAACTTTAAATAGACCGATGTTTAGACGTGGCGGTAGAGCCGGCGGTGGCATCATGACTGGTGTTGAAAGACAAGGTTATGCTGGTGAAGGTGATCCTAGCAATCAAAATGTTCAAAAACTTCCAACCGAAGTCGAAGTTTTAAAAGAAGCTATAGGAAAAAGACCAGAAATTAATCCCTATCCTTACAAAGCATCTGATTTTTTTATGGGACTAGGTGCTAATATTTTAGCTCAACCAGGTGGACAACCTATATTTCAAACAATAGGTAAAGCAGGTATAGACCCATTAAAAACATTATCTGCACAAAACGTATCTGAGTATGGAAACAAACAAAAAAATAAATTAGGTGAGTACGAAGATAACAAAGATCTTGTAATGGCTGCTTATAAAAATATGAGCCAAGATGATAAAAATAAATTGTACACAGAAGCTACAGCTAGATTTAATAACAAAGGAATAAATCCTAGAACAGGGAAACCCTATGAATCTGTAGAAGAAGCTTATGGTGATTTAATTAGAAAAGATTTGATGAGTAAAGAAAAAGTTCTTACTCCTGAAGCACAATACAATATGAAATACGAAGAACTTTTTTCATACTATTTAAACAAAGACAGAAACTTTAAAGGCAATGCAATTGGTGCAGCTGCATTAGCTAAACACGAAGCAAATATTTTAATGAATAAATATCCTGAAGACCTGTTACCTAACTTTGATAACAATTTAAGTTACTTTGATAATGTATACGTTGACGAAAAAGGTGATGGTACTTTTGAAATAAATGATATTGGTGCAAACATAGGTTATAGAAAAGGTAAAGTATATTTTAATATATCAGAACAAAAATTATACAGATTAGGTGCAGACGGCAAAACATTTACAGAAGTAGACATAGCAGACTTTGAGGGTTAGGAGGTCCCACTATGGCTGATGAAGATAAAAAAAAATCATTAAAAGAACAGTTAGAAGATGTAGATTTTCAATCTATTGGTGGTCTTAATATATTTGATACACCAGTAAGTGTTAGTGATACTTTTAAAAGAATTCAAGAAGGACGAGAAAAAGAAGAAGAAAAAGAAGAAATAAAAAAAGCAACTGAAGAAGCAATTAATTTATATCCCAAAGGATCAGAAGGTTTTTCAGAAGCTACAAAAGATAAAACAATTTTAGAAAACGCTGAAGAAAATAATGAAGTTAGTTTAGGTGAGTCTGTATCTAACGCTATTATATCGGGTGCAATAAAAATTCCATACGGCTGGGCACAACTAACAGCAGAAATTAAAGATGCTATTGGTGATGATGTACCTCTTGAAGAAACTAATTTAGCTAAACTAGATGCATGGTTTGACAGCACAGTTATGGGTGAGTTGATGAATTACTCTGAAGAAAAAGCAAGAGCAACTGGTTCAGGAAGAGTTGTAGAATTTTTAACTTCTATTTATGGAAACTATAAATTAGCTGGTAAACCTATTATGAAAGCTATTCAGGATCCTGCAAGTATAAAACGAACTGCCGATAATATTGTAGACAAAGTAATTAATGCTAAAAAAAATGGTAGGTACATTTCATCTAATAGTAAAAATTTAAAAAAAACCGCAGACAAAGTAAAAGAATTAAACTTTGGTAAACGAGTTAAAAACTGGACAGGTATTGCAGTTGGTGGTGGTGTAACTGGTGGACTTGTTGCAGACAACGAAGACATTGGTACATGGGGTGACTGGTTATTTGAACCAGGTCATTACAGTTCTTTAGATAGAACTAAAAAAGTAAACTCATCTGATGATGCAATAAGAATGCTTAAAAATAGATTAAAGTTTGGTGGTGAAATGGCTTTTCCTATAGCTCCTATTTTTTTTGGTGTAGGAAAATTTGGTAAGTTTGCATCTAAGTATGGTGGAGATGCTGCGTTCAGTAACAAGGCTGTAGAAAGATGGGCTGACAAATATATAATGAAACCATTTAGAGCAAGGTCTGATAGACCTAGACCTATTTTTCAAGGTGTACAAAGACTAGAAGGAAAGCAGGCTGTAGCACGGAACATGGCCCAAGAATTAAACAGAAGAGTAAGTTATGATTATAATAATATATTTCAATCAACTAGAAAATCAGCTCAAGTAGTAGACAACCCTAATATAATTAACGATATGATTGTAAACTTTATGAAGAACACTCCTGATGTAATTAAAAAAGGTAAGATTGTTTTTCCAGGATTTAAAAACGAACAAGCATTTGGTCAATCATTAATGAAACTTGGAGCTAAACAAGGTGACATAGATGGTTTAGTTGCTAACTTATTTAAATATAGAAACAACATGAACATATTTAAAAACTCTATACTAAAAGGTGGTAACTTAAACGTAGCTCCACAAAAATTTAACGACATTATGAATGATAGATTACAAAATTTTTTAAGTACAGAATATAAAATTTTAACTGATAAAGGTGGTAGTCTTGTAAGCGGATACAAAGTTACAAATGATGCTGTAGAAGCTGTTGCTGAAAATTACGTACGTTATGCAAAAAGCAACGGAGTTAATTTAAGTAAACCTAATGCAATGGATGCAGTGTATGATATTGTAGACAACGTTCAATTAAATCCTCTAACAAAAACTCCTGAATTTGTTTATCCTGTGCAAAGTATTGGTGCAGATAAAGCAACACAAATTAAAAACATTGCAGAAAACATAACAGGTGGTGGTAAATTTAAAGCAGATAAAAAAGGTGGGTTAATACAAACTAAGTCTGACCTTGCTGCATTTAAAAAATTGTTTGGTGCTAATCAAAATGCTGAAAGAGTTATTATAAACACAATGGAAGATTTAGGTGGTATTGCAGCTAGAGATAACTTTTATAATGCAATGAAAGAAGCATCTGATTTATTAATAAAACAAGGTAAAAGAGGTTTAGTTTATCCCAACAGACTACAAGCCATTACTGCATTTAAAGGTGCAAAAAATCAAAACAAATTAAAAGATATTATTAGTTCTCCTGATGGATTAAAACTTAGTGCTAACTTAGCAGAAGAATATTACACCAGTCCACTAGATGGTATGTTTACTAACAAAGTTATAGCAGATGCTTTAAAGTTTGGAGACAAAATGCCGTTAGAAGGTATTACAAAAAGTTTAGCATATAGATATATGTTTTTAATACCCAAAGGTATGACTCAATTTGGTAAAACAGTGTTAGGTCCTTTTACTCACGGTAGAAACTTTACATCAGGAGCAGTGACTACAATTGCTACAGGTAATGCGTCATTACTTTTAACTGATCCAGCTGTGTTTGGCAGAGCAATTAAAGATGCTTTTAAAGCTTTACAACCTCAAACAATGTA